>FLNY01002460.1_pt1 | contig 22849 bp, 17 predicted proteins | sample 1140381 | NCBI WGS metagenome assembly FLNY01 (sample SAMEA3878172, study PRJEB12797) | bioreactor metagenome | biome: Moose rumen | place: Sweden | collected 2011-10
GCGGCCGGTTTTTAGTAGGAACCCAAAACTATTCTTATCAATATTTATTTCTATGAAGAAATTCTTCAAAACTGTACTGCTTACAGTCACTATGCTGATTGTGAGCACGGTCGCCTATGCCCAGGTGACCACGTCCTCCCTTAGCGGACGGATTACCGACCAAAATGGCGAGACCGTGATTGGTGCCGCCGTTCTGGCCACCCACACCCCTTCCGGTACCGTCTACGGTGCCGTGACCAATGCTGACGGACGTTATGTCCTTCAGGGTATGCGTACCGGCGGTCCCTACGTAGTTGAGGTATCCTGCCTGGGTTATCAGACCGTGAAATTTACGGACATCAAGCTTGCCCTCGGTGAGACATATGTCCTGGACGGTTACCTGAATGAAGACAGCGAGGCGCTGATGGAGGCCGTGGTGGTTGCCACCCCTGCATCCCGCTTCGCCGCCACCAAGACCGGTGCTTCCGTGAACGTGAGCAACGAAGAAATGATGTCGCTCCCCAACAGTTCCCGCAGCATCAGCGCCCTCACCAAGCTCAGCCCCTATGCCAACGGGATGAGTTTCGCCGGCGGCGATGGCCGGTCCACCAATTTCACCGTGGACGGAGCCAACCTGAACAACAACTTCGGCCTTTCCTCCAACCTTCCAGGCGGCGGTACCCCTATCTCCCTGGATGCCATTGAGGAAGTTCAGCTGGTGGTGGCCCCTTACGATGTGCGTCAGTCCAACTTCGTGGGCGGCGGTATCAACGCGGTTACCAAAAGCGGCACCAATGAGTTCAAGGGAACCGCATATACCTACTATCATGACGAAGGCCTGCGCGGCAACAAGATTATGGGTGAGCGCATTGGCGATCGCCCATATGAGCAAAACAAAATCTATGGTTTCACCCTGGGTGGTCCTATCATCAAGAACAAGCTCTTCTTCTTCGCGAACTTCGAAATGCAGAAGAAGCCGGAGCAGACCATCCAGTTCCAGACCACCGACAAAGACAAGATTGCCACCCTGGACAAGATAGCCGACAAACTTCGCAACGATTACGGCTATGAACCCGGTTCCTACACCGACTATCCCGGCGGTACCGACAACATGAAGATCCTGGCCCGCCTGGACTGGAACATTTCCCGGAACCACAAGCTGAGCCTGCGTTACAACAACACCCAGAACAAGTACTGGTATGCTCCTAACAGCAACTCCTGCGATGACAATTTCCGTAACAAGAACTACAACCGCGCCAGCGCCGTTTCCCAGCCGTTCTCTAACAACATGTACAGCCAGCAGAACAATATCTGGTCTGTGGCCGGCGAACTGAACAGCCGCTTCTCCAATGTAGTGAGCAACCGTTTTATTGCTACGTACACCAACATCAACGATCAGCGTGGCTCCAACTCCAGCTACTTCCCGCACATTGATATCATGACCAACGGAGACCTCTCCACCGGTAACTACATTCCCTATACCTCCCTCGGTTATGAACTGTTCACCTACAACAATGGCGTGCTGAACAATGTGCTCAATATCCAGGACAACCTTACGCTCTATCTGGGAAATCACACGGTAACCGCCGGTTTCAGCTTCGAGAATCAGAACGCCCGCAACTCCTACATGCGTAACGGTACCGGTTATTACCGCTATGCCAGTGCCGAGGATTTCCTGCAGGGCAACCTGCCTGTCTCCTTCGTGTTCACCTATGGCAACAACGATGCGACCAACCCTGCCGGTATTGTGGATTACAACCAGTATGGCGCTTATTTGCAGGACGAGTGGAACATCTCCCCCAAGTTCAAGCTCAGCTATGGCCTCCGTGCCGACATGATCGCCTTCAACAACGATGCGCTCTTGACCAACAATGCCATCAAGGCTCTAGACTTTGGCGGCAAGAGCATCGATACCGGAAAATGGCCCACCACCCGCGTGCAAGTTTCTCCCCGCGTTGGTTTCAACTGGGATGTGAAGGGGGACAAGAGCCTCATCGTCCGTGGCGGTACCGGCCTGTTCCAGGGCCGCCTTCCGCTGGTGTTCTTCACCAACATGCCCCAGAACGCCGGCATGATCCAGACCACTGTCAAGTATAGCCAGTCGCTTAAGGACGGAGCGCTGGTAGAGGATCCCGACGTGACCGCCATCCTCACCAGACTCAACGGTGGGAAAACCACAGGTGGAAAGATTGAGACCGACTACACCAAGTTTGTGGAACTCCTTGGCCTGAACACCACCGTGACTGAGGCCGATGGACAAATTGGCAAGAGTGCCGATATCAATGCTGTGGATCAGAATTTCCATATGCCTCAGATTTGGAAGAGCTCAGTGGCCGTTGACTATACCCTGCCTGTATCTTTCCCCTTGGTTGTTACCGGAGAAGCCATGTTCAACAAAACCATCTGGGGAACCCGTCTGATGAACTGGAATATCAACGAGAGCGCCCTTACCGGCAAGTTTGCAGGTCCCGACCAGCGCATCAAATACGAAGGGAACTACAAGTACGGCGGTAACAACGCCTATGTGCTGACCAACACCAACGAAGGCTATGGCTACATCCTGAACCTGACGGTAAAGGCACAGCCCGCCCGCAACCTTGACCTTACCGGATCGTACACTTTCACCGAATCCAAGGAAATCTCCGGTATGCCCGGCTCTGCCGCCAGCTCCGCATACACCGGTCTGGCTTCCGTGGACGGCCCCAACTTCCTTACTCTTCAGCGCAGCCAGTATGTCGTGCCTCATAAGCTGTCTTTCAATGCCAGCTACTATCTTGAGTCCCAGGGCTTGCACTTTGACCTGTATTACACCGGGTCTTCCGCCTTTGGCAGCAGCTACACCTACTCCAACGACATGAACGGGGACGGGATTGCCTACGACCTCATGTACATTCCCAAGACCAAGGACGAGCTTAACTTCAAGACCGAGGAAGACCGTAACGCTTTCTGGACCTATCTGGAGCAGGACAAATACCTTTCTTCCCACAAGGGCCAGTATGCCGAGGCCAACGCCGCCCGCGCTCCTTGGGTGCACGTCTTCGACCTGAGTATCGCCAAAGACTTCAAGTTCAATATCGGCCGCACCAGGCACAACATCCAGGTGAGCGCTTCCATCGACAACGTTGGCAACATGCTTAACAGCAAGTGGGGTGTCCGTCAGCTGGATTGCTACAGCAAGGGTTCCAACACCGGTTACATCAGCCCGCTCAAGTATGAGGGTGTCACCGATGGCAACGTGCCCATTTATTCCATGAACAAGGTGGATGGTGCGTATCCTACCAAGACCTACACCAAGTACATCAACCTTCCCACTGAGTGCTGGCAGGTTCTCCTGGGCATCAAATACTACTTCAATTAATTGTAAAAGATACGCTTAAAAAGGGGAGGCTGACTCAAGAAGTCGGCCTCCCCTTTTTTTGTTTTGTTTTCCTTGAAAACAATTCGTAAATTTGTCTGCTTGAAAGTGGTAGTCAAATTTTAGTATCAATATTTATCTTTTTACCCTTTATGAGAAAAGCTTTCAAAAGCCTTCTGCTCGCATTCACTACGCTGATTGCGGGCACGGTCGCCTATGCCCAGGTGACCACGTCCTCCCTGAGCGGCCGTGTGGTGGACCAGAACGGTGAACCCGTCATAGGCGCCGCCGTGATGGCCCAGCACGAGCCCTCCGGTACCGTTTACGGCGCCGTCACCAACGCCGACGGCCGCTATACCATCCAGGGTATGCGTACCGGCGGTCCTTACAAAGTAGATTTCACTTGCCTGGGCTACCAGGACGCCACCTACACCGGCGTCACCCTCCAGCTGGCCGAAACCTACAGCCTCAACGCCAAAATTGCCGAAAGCACGGAAATGCTGGAAGGGACGGTGGTCATAGCCGCTCCCACTTCCAAGTTCGCTTCTGTGGAAAAGATGGGTGCCGCCACCAACATCTCCTCTTCCCAGATGCTGGAACTGCCCACCGTAAGCCGCTCGGTGACCGATGTCCTCAAGCTCTCCCCTTACGGCGGCAACGGCACCAGCTTTGCCGGTTCCTCGGGACGTTTCTCCAACTTTACGGTGGACGGGGCCAACATGAACTACAACTTCGGCCTTTCTTCCACCACCAGCCTTCCCGGCGGCGGCAACCCCATATCCATCGACGCCATTGAAGAAATGCAGGTGGTGGTTTCCCCGTACGACGTGCGCCAGTCCAATTTCACCAGCGGCGGCGTAAACGCCATTACCAAGAGCGGCACCAACACCTTCAAGGGCACGGCCTACATCTATCACCGCAACGAGAACATGCACGGCAACCGCATCGACAACACGGAGCTCTCGGAGCGCGACATAGACCGCAAGACCACCTACGGATTCACCCTGGGCGGCCCCATCGTGAAGAACAAACTCTTCTTCTTCGTGAATGCCGAACATTCCGTCATTCCCACCACCGTGAACCGCTGGAAACCCTCCACGGACGGTGTGGCCGACAAAGACCATAACATTACCCGTGTAACGGGCGCCGAGGCCCAGCAGCTGAAGGATTTCCTGCAGACCACCTACAATTACGACGCCGGTTCCTACACGGACTTCCCGGCCGACGAGTCCAATACCAAGTTCCTGGCCCGCCTGGACTGGAACATCACCAGCAAGCACCACCTGGCCCTGCGTTACAACTACACCAACAACACATACTGGTCCATGCCCAGTACGTCCCGTGACGTAACGGACTTCACGGTCAAGAGCGGTGACTCCAGCACCCTTTCGGAGAACGGCCTGTATTTCTCCAATGCGATGTATTCCATGAACAACAAGGTGAACACCGTCTCCCTGGACCTGAACAGCCGCCTCTCCGACAACCTGAGCAACCAGTTCCTGGCCACCTACTCCGACATGACCGACGTCCGCGGTTCCAACTCCAGCGAATTCCCCTTCGTGGAAATCATGGCCGGAGACCTGGGTGCCGACTATGCCACGGAGCCTTACATGGGCTTCGGCTACGAGCTCTTTACCTGGAAAAACCGCGTGGCCAACACCGTGCTCAACATCAAGGACGACATTACCTGGTATGCCGGTGAGCACAAAGTGATGGCCGGCGCCTCCTTCGAGAGCCAGATGGCCCTGAACACCTACATGCGTAACGGTACCGGCATGTACCGCTTCGCTTCCCTGTCGGACTTCTATGCCGGCAAAGCGCCTGTGGAAATGGCCTTCGACTGGGGCTACAACGGTGTGGAAGATCCTTCCGCCAAGGTTCGCTTCAACCAGATCGGCCTCTATGTGCAGGACGAGTGGAACGTGACCGACCGCTTCAAGCTCACGGCCGGCATCCGCTTCGACACCCTCCTGTTCAACAACGACGACGTGATGACCAACAACGCCATCAAGGCCCTGGATTACGGCGGCCGGAGCGTGGATACCGGCTGCTGGCCCAACACCTCCGTCCAGGTGTCGCCCCGTCTGGGCTTCTCCTGGGATGTCTTTGGGGACAAGAGCCTGAAGCTGCGCGGCGGCACCGGCCTCTTTGCCGGCCGTCTGCCGCTGGTGTTCTTCACCAACATGCCCACCAACTCCGGTATGGTGAAAGGCCGCCTGACCAAGTTCAAGGATGCCGATGTCCTTGCCCAAATGATGCAAAACGGCAAGATGGTTACCGACAAATGGGATATCCTGGACATCCTCAACAGCGTGGATGCAACCAAGTACCCCAAGGAAATCTCTCCGGAAACCGGTGTCCTGCCTTCGGAAATCGCCGGCGTGGATCCCAACTTCAAGATGCCCCAGGTGTGGCGTTCTTCCCTGGCCGTGGACTATAACTTCCCCACGTCCTTCCCGCTGTCCGTCTCCGGTGAGTTCATCTTCAACAAGACCGTAAACGCCGTCATGCTCACCAACTACAACATCATGGAGGACAACGCCGGCTGGCCCACCTTCAACGGCGCCGACAACCGCCATTTCTATCCCAGCAGCTACAAGTACCAGAAAGTAGATGCATTTATCCTTACCAATACCAACAAGGGTTACGGCTGGGTTTCCACCGTCAGCTTGAATGCACAGCCTCTTGAAAACCTGAACATCACGGCCGCCTGGACGCACACGGTGAACAAGGAAATCACCGCCATGCCGGGTTCCAACGCCACCGCAGCCTGGAAGTACATCCCTTCCGTGGAAGGCCCCAACTTCAACAGCCTGCATTCCTCTTCGTTCGTGAATCCGGACCGTCTGATGGCCTCCGTCGCCTATACCGACAGGAGCCACAACCACTACAGCGTCCTCTACGAAGGTTGGCGCTACGGCGGCAGGAGCTACATCTACTCCAATGACATGAACGGCGACGGCAACGCCTATGACCTCATTTACATCCCCCGGGATACGGAAATCGGCGTAGATTCCGAGGCGAGCTTCCGCTTCGAGACGGAAGACGACATGGACCGTTACGTCGAATTCGCCGCCCAGGACAAGTACCTCTCTTCCCACAAGGGACAATATGCCGAGGCCTACGCCCTCACCGCTCCCTGGGTCCATACCTTTGACTTCCGTTATGCCCATGATTTCGTCATCAAGATGGGCAATGTGAAGAATACCCTCCAGCTCAGCTTCGACGTAGTGAACCTGGGCAACCTCTTCAACTCCAGCTGGGGTGTGGCCAAGACCTTCTCCAACGACGTACCCACTACCGGCGGTATCCTCAAGTACGTGCGCACGGACCCCGACGGCGTTCCCGTCTTCTCCACCAACGTGGCCTCCGGCGCCAAGACCTGGGATCTGGCCCACACCTACGGCAACTGCTGGTATATGCAGATCGGCATTAAATACATGTTCAACTAATCATTCGGCCTGTTATGAAACACAAATACATACTTGCTTCGTTCGTCACTGCCGCCGCCGTCCTGTTTGGCTGTGCCAAAGAGGAGGTGGTCTCCAGCCTGGAAGGCCTCACCGTCTCCAACGATTACATTACCCTGGCGGCCGATGAAAGTGCCAACCTTTCCATCACGGTCAAAGGTGTAGATTCCTGGACCGCCGCCCTGGCCGATTCCAAAGTTACCTGGCTCACCGTCAGCCCTTCTTCCGGTTCGGCCGGACAGGAAGTTTCCGTCACCTTCACCGCCACCGAAGCCTCTTCGGCCGCAAGGAATACGGAAGTTCACATTACCATGGGCTCCAAGACCAAGATCATAAAGGTGAACCAGGCCGCTCCCGCCGGCGTGGAAGTGCCCCTGGCAACCTGCCAGGATGTCATAGACGGTCCCAACGTCACCTACAAGGTGCGCGGAACCTGCATCCGGGTTGCCAACACCAATTATGGCAACTGGTATCTGGCCGATGACACCGGTGAAATCTACATCTACGGCACCTTCAACGCCAAGAGCCAGTATCCCAAGGACGCCGAAGGCGGCTGGGCCGGCTTTGGCATCGAGGTGGGAGACATTGTCACCGTCGAGGGTCCCAAGACGGTGTACAACGGTACGGTAGAGCTGGTGGATGTTGCCATCGTTTCCATCGAGAAGTCCCTCATCTCCGTGGACGACTTCGACTTCGACAAGCTTCCGGCCACCGACACCACCTTCAACATGGTGGTAACGGCCAAGGAAAGCCCGCTGCTCCTTAGCAGCGACGCCGACTGGCTGCAGATTGTGGGCGTTAACACCGACGGCAGCTATCAGCTCCACGCCGATGCCAACCTGAAGACCGCCGAGCGCACCGCCAACATCTCCATCCAAGGCCCCACCGCCCGCAAGAGCGTTTCCATCACCCAGGCGGGTGTCCCCGCCACCGGTGCTTCCGTGAGCGAGATCATCGCCATGGACGACAACTCCCAGGTCCAGACCCTGCCTTCCACCGTGGTGGTGGCCCTCACCACCCGCGGCGCCATCCTCTCCGACGGCACTAAGGCCATCTACGCCTACGGCGACGCAGCTGCCGCCCTCAGCGTGGGCAATGGCGTGCGGATGTCGGCCAAGAAGACCACCTACAACGGCGTTCCGGAGATCACCGACATCACCGACGTGTTCGTGGACAGCGAAGGCAATTCCGTGACCCATCCCGAGGCCAAGGACATCACCGCCGAGGCCGGCACCTACAGCGCCGCCGAGGCCGAATACATCAAGCTCAGCGGCACCCTCACCGTCTCCGGCAACTACTACAACATTGCCCTGGACGGCCTGGATTCCGACACCAAGCAGGGTTCCATCGTGTATCCCGTGGATGCGCTGGAAGCCAAGTCCTTCGACGGCAAGAAGATCACCGTCACCGGTTACTTCAACGGCCTGTCCAGCGGCGGCAAGTACATCAACATCGTAGCCACCCGCATCGCCGAGTTCGTGGACAACCCGAAGGGCACCGCCACCAACCCCTATACCGCCTCAGAGATTGCCGCCGAAATTCTCTCCGGCAACATCCCGGACGAGGACGTGTACATCAAGGGCATCGTTTCGGCCATCCTCTATGAGGCCAGCGCCGCCTATCCCACCGCCACCTTCTGGATTTCCGACGACGGCACTGCCTACGGCGTGGCCGATGACAAGAAGAGCACCACCGAGCCCGCCAAGGACTTCGAGTGCTACAGCGTGAGGTGGTTCGGCAACACCGACTGGGCCGAAGGCAACGGTCAGGTAAGCGTAGGGGACGAGGTTGTCGTCTGCGGCAAGACCACCGTCTACAACGGCATTGCCGAGACCTCCAGCAAGAAAGCCTGGCTGTACAGCGTGAACTATGTGACTACTGCGGGCAACGGCCTTGGCAGCGAGGCCTGGCCGTTCAACGTGGCCGGCGCCGAGGAAGTGATTGACTACCAGCAGGCCGCCATAGCCGCAGCAGCAGAGGCCGGAGCCACGGCGCCCGTCTTCAAGGATGTGTGCGTGGGCGGCAAGATTTCGGCCATCCTCTATGATCCTTCCGCCTCTTATCCCACCTGCACCTTCTGGATTTCCGACGACGGCACCGCTTACGGTGTGGCCGATGACAAGAAGAGCACCACCGAGCCCGCCAAGGACTTCGAGTGCTACAGCGTGAAGTGGTTCGGCAACACCGACTGGACCGAAGGCAGCGCCGTGCCCGCCGTAGGTGACGATGTGGTGGTAAAAGGCCAGCTCACCCTCTACAAGGGCATCTACGAAACGGCCAGCAAGAAGGCCTGGATTGTCTCCCTCAACGGCGCCAGCGAATAGCACTGTCACGCTGCCGTTTACAAGCACATATGCGCCCAATGTCCCAAATATTTGGACATTGGGCGCATTTGTGTGCACGGATCGTCACAGGCTCCAGGAGGCCAGGAAGGCGGCGGCTTCATCGGCCGAGCCCGGGAGGGAGCCTCCGGCCTTGAAGTAGGCCTCTATCTCCTCTTTCCTGGCGGGAAACAGTTTTTTGAGGGTCTTTTTGGTAAAGGGATAAACGCCCTCCCCCTTGTACAGGTAAAGGGTTTCGGTGACGTCGTACGGACAGGGCTTTCCGCTGTTGAGCATGAGGACGCCCCCTTCCGTGTACAGCGAACTGTATTGCCGGATGGAACTGATTTGGTCTTTCATGCCGTAGGCCCCTTCCTTCACGTCGCGCAGGATGGTCACAGCCCGCTTGAGGGCCACCCCCAGGTCCGGGGAGACGGGGTACATGCGGTAGAAGACGTCCCGGCTGCGGAGGAACCAGACCGTGTCTATCTTCACCCTTAGGATGTTGTCCGGATTGGCGGCTTCCAGTTCCGTCCCGCCGCCATCCAGGAAACGGAGCGAGTTGTCTACCGCGCAGATGTTCAGTTTCCCCTGCGCCGGCGCCTGTCCGCGGAAATAGACATACCCGTCGCTGAAGGCGGGCATGAGGTAAAAGACTTCGTCCGGAATGACTTTTTCTGCGGTCCCCTGCGACCGGATGGGCAGGGAAACGGCCGCCAGAAGGATTGCACAAAGGATATGACGGTGCTTTCCCATGATCATTGGCGCATGGCGGCCATCTTGTAAATGGCCGACATGTCGGCCGGCTGCAGGACCTTGAACTGGCCCTGGGTGATGGTATAGTTGCGGCTGCACTTGCGCACCATCTCTTCAATTTCCGCCTCCGTGATGTCCCGGCCCAGCAGTTCCGGAATGTTGGTGGGCATGCCGATGCTGTGGTAGAAGCGCTCCATGGCTTCGATGCCTTTGAGGGCCGTCCCTTCCGGGTCTGTGAAGTCGTTGGGGACGTCCATCACATTGACGGCGAACCGGACGAAGCGGCTCACGTTCTCCTTGAACACATAGCGCGCCCAACTGGGCCAGAGGGCGGCCAGGCCGGCGCCGTGGGTTACGTCAAACATGCCGCTTAGCTCGTGCTCCAGCTGGTGCGTGGCCCAGTCCCCGCTGAGCCCGCAGCCGGTGAGGCCGTTGTGGGCCAGGGAGCCGCCCCACATGATCTGGGCGCGGGCGCGGTAGTCCTGCGGATGGCGGAGCACATCGGCCACACAGGCCTTCATGGTGCGCAGGATGCTCTCGGCCAGGGCGTCCGTGAGGGTCATGTCGCCTTCCGGGGAGAAATAGCGCTCCATGGTGTGCATCATCATGTCCGTGACGCCGGCGGCCGTCTGGTAGGGCGGCAGCGTGTAGGTGCGCTCCGGGTTCATGATGGCAAATTTCTGACGGCTGATGGGGTTGCTGTAGCCCAGCTTTACGCCGCCTTCCTCGTTGGTGATGACGCTGGCTTCGCTCATCTCGCTGCCGGCGGCGGGGATGGTGAGCACACAGCCCATGGGAAGGCAGACTTGGGCATCGGCCCTGCCCAGGTAGAAATCCCATACCTCGCCCTGGTACGGGACGCCGTAAGCGATGGCCTTGGCCGAATCTATTACGCTGCCACCCCCCACCGACAGGATGAAGTCCACCTGCTCCCGCCGGCACAGGTCTATGCCCTCGTGCACCTTGGACAGGCGCGGATTGGGCACCACACCGCCCAGCTGCACCACTTCCAGGCCGCCTTCCTGCAGCAGCGAGCACATCTTGTCCAGCAGGCCGGAACGCCGGGCGCTCCCGCCGCCGTAATGGACCAGCACCTTGTGGCCGCCGTACTTGCGCACCAGGGCCGCCACCCGCTCTTCGGATTCCTTTCCGAAGACCACCTCCGTGGGGGCGTAATAGACAAAATCTTTCATGGCCCTATTTGGACTTGGCTTCCACGATGGCCATCTGGTTGATGACGCAGGTGAGCAGCTTTTCCATGATGATGGGTTTCATGATGAAGTCGTTGGCTCCCACGTTGAAGCCTTTTACCACGTCTTCGTTGGAGTTCAGGGCCGAGAGGATAACGATTTGGATATCGGCCGTTTCCGGGTTTGCTCTTAGGCGGCGGATGACCTCGAAGCCGTCTATGCCGGGCATCATGAGATCCAGCAGGATGAGGTCTGGCTTCTGCTGCGCGACGGCATCCAGGGCCAGCTGGCCGTTGGCGGCCGTACGCATCTGGAAGTTGAAGCGGGACAGCATTTTCTGGACCAGCACCAGGTTCAGCGGAATGTCATCTACAGCCAGGACGTTATACTTGGAGAAGTCGTACTGTTGGGCGTAAAAAGGTGTCATGTGTACAATGAGGTTATAATCCTCACAAATATAATAATTTTTGGCGATATGAAAAAAATGGATGGGCAGGCTTGCTCCTGACGGGGCTACTTCCGGAACAACATGGGGACCATCTGGTACAGGCAACGGCGCCAGGTGAGGAATTCGTGGGCCGTGCCTTCCGAGACGTAACCCCTGGCGTTGAAGCCGGCTTCCTGCAGGGCCTGGGCGGCTGCGCGCACCTGGTCCGGGTTTTCCTTGCTGCCGCAACCGATGAACAGGCCCTTCACACCCGTTCCCCGGACTTCTTCCGGAGAGTAGGTGCCTCCGCTGAGCAGGCCCCACCAGCCGAACAGCTGCGGACGGGCCAGGGTAATGGCGTGGGTTTCCATGCCGCCCATGCTCAGGCCGGCCATGGCCCGGCTTTCCCGTTTGGCCACCGTACGGAAGTTGGCGTCGATGAAGGGGACCAGCTCGTCACAGAGGACGGTGCGGAACTCCGGGAATTCCCGGTTGAAAGGCTGGCCGAAGCGCACGTCGTTGGTCATGCCGTAGGTCATCACAATAAGGAATGGTTCCACCTTCCCCTCGGCAATGAGGTTGTCCATGATAAGATTGGCATGGCCCTGGTTCCACCAGGCATACTCGTTCTCTCCCCAGCCGTGCTGCAGGTACAGCACCGGGTACTTCTTCTTGTTCCGGCCGTATTCCGGCGGGGTATAGACCCAGGCGCTGCGCATCTGGCCGGTGCTGGCGCTCCAGAAGAGCACCTGCTGCACCTGGCCGTGGGGGACGTTCTTCAGGGCGTAGAAATCGGCGTCGTGGGCGGGAATCTCTATGCCGCTCTCCCAGCGGGCAGAGCCGTAGAAGTTTTCGGTGCCGGGGTCGTTCACCACACCGCCGTCCACCGTAAGGTGATAATAGTGGAAGCCTTCGTCCATGGGACCGTCGGTGGTGCCCATCCAGCTGCCGTCCTCGGCCCTGTGCAGCACGGTTCCGCCGGTTCCGCCCAGGCCCAGGCTCACAATCACGGATGTGGCCTTGGGAAAGTTCACCTTGAAGCGGGCATAGCCCTGGGAGTTCACCATGGGGTATTCCTGGCCCGGCTGGTTAAGCTGCGACGGCCGGAAGTCTTCCTTTACCTCGGCCTGGTCCATGGCCGGGTCGAAGTGTTTCACCAGGTTGTAGGCCCGCTTGACCTTGTAGTCCTGGTCCAGCAGCAGCGGGTAGTTGTTCACGCCCAGCCACGAGTCCTTGTCACAGACGTTCCAGAAAGTGACGCAGTCTATGACGTCCTTGTGCTTGCGGAGCACCTTGAACAGGTTCTTGTACTGGTCTTCCTGCAGGATTTTCTCCCAGTCCGACACCTGCGAGGCGCCCTGGCGGAAACGCAGGCCGCCGCCCATGTCCTCGTTCACGCGCACATCCAGTTCCGTGAGGTGGATGTGGTCCACCACCGTGGAATACAGGGAAATGGCGTCGTCCACTTCCTTCATGGAAGGGCCGTACACATTGTAATGGGCCTGCATGCCGATGCCGTCCACCGGAACGCCGGCGTCCTTCATGCGTTTTACCAGGTTGTAGATGCGCTGGCTCTTGGCCGGCTCCGAGTCGTTGTAGTCGTTGTAGAACAGGAGGGCGTCCGGGTCCGCTTCATGGGCATACTCGAAGGCCTTGTAGATGAATTCCTCCCCGGCAATCCGGTACATGGGGGAATCCCGCAGCTCCGGACGGCCCGGCCATACGGGGCTGTCGGCCACGGCCTCGTTCACCACGTCCCAGCAGTACACAATGTCCTTGTAGCGGTTCACCACCGCCTGGATATGGTGCTTCATGTTGGCATAGAACGCTTCCTTGGACAGGAGGTTGCCCTGCTCGTCCTGATACATCCAGCTGCCAATCTGGCTGTGCCACATGAGGGTATGGCCGCGCATCCTGATGCCGTTCGAACGGCAGAAGTCGGCAATGCGGTCGGCCTCCTCCCAATGGAATTCCCCCTTGCGGGGCTCCGTCGGCTCGGGCTTCATGGCGTTCTCGGCCGTAATGCTGTTGAACTCCCGGAGCACCACCTTTATCTGGTCGGCCTCCGTGACGTTGTTGTTGTTTACGGCCACACCTATCTTGAAATAGTCCTTGTAGGCGTCCTTCAGGCCGTCGGTGGGCTCCGGAACGACGCGGGGACCCCACTGGGCATGGGAAGGAACTGCGCACAGAAGCAGGGCGCACAGCCAGGCAAGCAGCGATTTTCTCATAGGAACTATTCTTCGCTTTCCTGATGCTGCTTTTTGTCCTTGAGGTCCTGCCACTTGGTTTTAGCGTTTTCCTTGACCTCGTTGTAGGCCTCCTTTACCTTGGGGGCCGTTTTGTCGTAGAACTCCTTGGCGTTCTCCTTGGCCTCGCTGTAGGCCTCTTTGACTTCTTCTGTGGCCTTTTTGGCAGCATAGTGAAGGGCCTCGCCCACCGATACTTCACCGTCACCGTTCAGGTCCATGGGATTCTTGGGATTTTCTTCGCTCATAATGATGTGGTTTTAAGAATTACACGACTAAGTTAGAGAATATATTTCAGGAAAGCAAGAAAGGGGCGGAACGGAGCCTAACCGGCCGGTTTCCGGAGGCTCCATAAATCCAGGGAGTAGCAAAGGCCCAGACGGAAATGGGTGAAGGGCCAGTCCTTGAGCCCCTGCTGGAAATAGAAGAAGGGCTCTAGATGAGGGGAGGCATGGATGTCCAGCCGGAGCTTCACCACCGCGGGTGAATCTCCGTCGGCCTCCCAGCCGCAATAGCCGCCCCACTGGGCGGTCAGGCGGGCAGCCCGGGTATCCACCTGGCCCATGATCCCATACAGATGGGCGTCGTTCTGCCGGCCGTTGTCTGTCTGCCAGTAGAGGAACCCCACGTCCAGGCCGGCCTGCAGGGTCCGGAAGAAACTGCCTGAGGGGAAAGTGTAGGACTTGGACAGAAGCAGGTCGAAGTAATAGCCGGGGGCGTCGTAGTGGCGGGCCCGGCCGTAGTCGTCCCCGGCGGCCGTCTTGAGCACGGCCCGGAAGGTGGCCTCCGGCAGGCAGCCCTTTTCCTCCAGCAGGTTCACGTAGGTGGCCACGTACAGGTCGCCGGTGTCGTTGCCCGTTCCCGCTCCCCCTTCCGGGACGCGACGGGCCTCGGCCACGGCCTCCGACATGCTGTACCACTCCCGGATGGGCCCCCAGAAAGCCATGCTCACCCGCTTGCTCCAGAGGGGAATTTCCACATAGACCAGCGGGTCCCAGGTATAGTCCTGCCCGTCGGCCAGGTGGCCCCGGTAATAGTCTCCGGCCAGCTCGGCCCGCAACTCGCGCGAAGGGTGGGTGGGAAAGGCGTCCGGCACCGGGAAGGCGTTGGGGCCGAAGTAGGCGGGCGCAATTTGGGTGTGAACGTTCAGGTCGGCCTGGCGGATGGGAACCTGCGCCCCCAGAAACAGCCCCGGGAGCAGCAGCAGAAGAAGAACAAAGGGTAAACGGAAAGGTTTCACGAATTGGCGGCTTGCTGGTTTCATTCCCCGCAAGATAGTCATTTTTTGTAATTAATCCTTGCAGTTTCCGAAAAAAGTCGTACATTTGCAGTCCCGTTCCGGGAACGCATTGAGATATGGTGTAATGGTAGCACTACAGATTCTGGCTCTGTCAGTGAGGGTTCGAGTCCTTCTATCTCAACTTTTTTTGTGCCTTATTCGGTACGGCGGGGTAGCTCAGCTGGTTAGAGCGTCGGATTCATAATCCGGAGGTCGTGGGATCGTGACCCACTCCCGCTACATCTTTTTCCTGTTCCTTCGGCCGGTTCTGAACCGTTTGTCCCTCCGGAGAATATTTGTGCAAACAGGAACTTTTTCGTAACTTCGTACTATGATTCAAAGGGGAATCATATCGTTGTTTCTGCTGCTTGCAGGTGCGGCGGCCTTGGCACAGGAACAGGACACTACGGACGTGTTCTACAAACACCTGGATCTGCAGGAGACCGTCGTCACGGGTCTTGCCGGGGACAGCAAGATGAAGGAAGTGCCTGCGCCGGTGTCGGTAATCCGGCCCTCAGATCTGGCGGCCCGCTCCGGAGGCAACATCATGAACGCCATAGCGGCCGAGCCCGGCGTAAGCGAAATCACCACGGGCGGGGGCATCTCCAAGCCGGTCATCCGCGGCATGGGGTACAACCGCGTGGTGGTGGTGAGCGACGGCCTGCGGCAGGAAGGCCAGCAGTGGGGCGACGAGCACGGCCTGGAGATAGACGGCGCCGGCGTCCACTCGGTGGAAATCCTCAAAGGGCCGGCGTCGCTGATGTACGGCTCGGACGCCTTGGCCGGCATCCTCATCTTCCATCCGGAACCTTCGCGTGCACCCGGTGAGGCAGGCGGCAGCTTCGCCTCTGAATATCAGACCAATAACGGCCTCGCGGCATACTCCGTCGCCGCCGATGGGAATGCCGGCGGATGGCTCTTCGGCGGCCGCTTTTCGGACAAATACGCCCATGCCTACAGCAATGCCGGGAACGGCCCCGTAGCCAACTCCGGCTATCGGCAGCGGGCGGCATCGGCCATGCTGGGGAGGAACGCCCGTTGGGGCTACAGCCGCCTTCGCTGGAGCTGGTTCCACCTCACGCCCGGCATGATGGAGGGCGAGGGCGACAACATCGGCTATACCCCCGCACTCCCCTTCCAGCAGGTGCGCCACTGCAAGCTCTCCTGGGACAACACCGTCCACCTGGGCGGAGGAAACCTCAAACTGCTCCTGGGCTGGCAGCAGAACCGGCGGCAGGAGTTCGAGGAAAGCGCCGACGAGCCGGGCCTGGACTTCCGGCTGAGTACGCTCAACTACGACATCCGCTGGCAGGGAACCCTCCTGGAAAAATGGAAAACGGCCTTCGGCCTGGCCGGAATGGGCCAGCGGAGCGAGAACCTGGGCGAGGAGTACCTCATCCCCGCCTACCGTCTCCTGGACGCCGGCATTTTTGCCACCGCTACCCGCGCGCTGGGCCCCTGGACGCTTTCCGGCGGTGTCCGCACGGATATACGGCTGCTTCGGAGCGAAGCCCTTCCGGGAAGGTTCGAGGCCTTCGGGCGGCGCTTTCCCGGCGTCAGCGTCAGCCTCGGCGCCGTGCGGCCGCTGGGAGAACATTTCACGCTGAGGGCCAACCTTTCCCGCGGCTTCCGCGCCCCCAACCTGGCCGAACTGGGCTCCAACGGGGAGCACGAAGGCACCTTCCGCTTCGAGGTGGGCAGCAAGGACCTCTCTCCGGAATACAGCCTCCAGGCCGATCTGGGGCTGGATTTCAGCTCCCGGGTGCTGTCCGTCCAGGCCGCCGCGTTCGGGAGCCGCATCGACAACTACATCTTCGCCGCCCGCAACGGCAGCTACTCCGACGAAGGTCTTCCTGTTTACGTCTTCCGCAGCGGGCTTGCGCACCTTTGGGGCGGGGAAATCGGGGCCGATTTCCATCCTGTCCACAGCCTGCACCTTAGCAGCGCCTTTTCCTGCGTCTTCGCCCGCGAGGGGGGCGGCGACAACCTTCCGCTCATTCCGGCCCCCCGCCTTTTCTCCGAGCTCAAGTGGGAACTTTCCCATGGCGGCGGCCTCCTGAACAACTGTTTCCTGGCCCTGAACCTGGACTGGAACCTGCCACAGGAGCGCTTCTACGCCAGGGACGACACCGAAACCGCCACCCCGGGCTACCTCCTCCTTGGGGCATCGGCCGGCGGGGACCTGGTCATCTGCGGGAAGACGCGCCTTTCGCTCTACCTGATTGGCTCCAACCTCACCGACGCCGTCTATGCCCCGCACCTGAGCCGCCTCAAATATATCGGCATCTACAATATGGGGCGGAACTTTACCGTGAAACTGGTGCTGCCGTTCTAAGTTTTTTCTTATTTTTGTAATTCCCACAAATTCTCGCATGAGAAAATGCCTGTAAATTATACGATATGAAAACGATAAAACAAATTTTATTGGCGTGCCTGTGCCTGGTTTCCCCTACCCTGCAGGCCATGGAGTGGACGCTTCAGAAAAGTGACCTGGTAAAGGCCGATGCGGTGGCCATTTCGCAGCCGGGATTCTCCACCGAGGGCTGGATTCCGGCACCGGTTCCCGGCACGGTGGCCAGGGCCTATGAAGCGGCCGGCCTCCTGGAAGACATCCGCTACGACGACAACCTCACCCGCATTGACGATGCGTTCTACAATGCCGATTTCTGGTACCGGACCACCTTCGACACCCCGGCGCTGGACCCCGGCGACCGCCTGGTCCTGAACTTCGACGGCATTAACTGGAAAGCCGACATATACCTGAACGGTCAGGTTGTGGGCACCATCAACGGCTCCTTCATCCGCAGCCACTTCGACGTGACGGACCTGGTGAAAGCGGACGGGCAGAACGCCCTGGCCGTGAAGATTCACCACAACCAGCATTACGGCGATGTAAAGATTCCTACCCTGGAGGTCGACGTTCCCAACGGCGGCATCCTGGGGCAGGACAATCCCACCTTCCACGCCAGCATCGGCTGGGACTGGATTCCCACCGTTCCCGGACGCAATATCGGCATCTGGAACGACGTGACGCTCACCGTGGCCAAGGGCGGCCTGGTCATTGGCGATGCCTTTTTCGACACCCGCCTGCCCGGTGTGGAGCCCCGGCATCCGGAGGGCCTTGGATTGGCCGAGATGACGCCGGTCATTACCGTTTACAATTACGGAAAACAGGTTCGGGAAGGGGAATTGGCCATCAGTTTCGGCGAAAAGCACATCTCGTACAAGGTGGCCGTGGCTCCCGGAAGGAGCGATCTGTCGCCGGCCCCGTTCCAGCTGGAACAACCCCGGCTGTGGTGGCCGACGGGCTACGGAGAACCTTATTTGTACGATGTGCACATTGCCCTTACTGTCGATGGAAAATGCTTGGCACAGAAGCAGTTGAAATGTGGCGTGAGGCAAATGGACTATACCCTGGAAAGCAGTGCCCTCCAGCTTTTCATCAACGGACGGCGCTTCATTGCGCACGGAGGCAACTGGGGGTTCAGCGAAGTGAACCTGGACTATACGGCCCGTGACTATGACATTGCGCTGGCCTATCACCGCGACATGAACCTGAACATGGTGCGCAACTGGGTTGGCCAGGTGGGTGACGAAGCGTTCTACGAGGCCTGCGACCGCTATGGCATCATGATTTGGCAGGACTTCTGGCTGGCCAATCCCTACGACGGGCCCAACCCCCAGGACGAGTCCATGTTCCTGGAGAACGCCCGGGATCTGCTGTACAAAGTCCGCCCGCACGCCGCCGTGGCCCTGTACTGCGGCCGCAACGAGGGAAATCCGCCCATGTCCCTGGGCTTCGGCCTGAACATGCTGGTGAGCGAACTGTGCCCCGGCAGTCTCTACATTCCCCATTCCTCGGACTACAGCGTGAGCGGCGGCGGCCCTTACCGGGCATTGGCTCCGCGGGAATACTACACGATGTGGTTCGGCCAGAACAAGTTCCACTCGGAGCGGGGCATGCCCACAGTTCCCAGCTACGAGAGCATGTGCCGGATGTTCCGTCCGGAGCACCGCTGGCCGCAGAACGATGTGTGGGCCATGCACAATTTCACCCTGAAGGGCGCCCAATTCGGCAGTTCCTACAACCAGGCCATCGAGCGCGGCCTGGGCCTCCCGGAAAGCCTGAAAGCGTATGCCGACCGGGCCCAGTGGATCAATTACAATGGCTACCGGGCCATCTTCGAGTCCCGCAGCAGTTCCCGTAACGGCGTGCTCCTTTGGATGAGCCATCCTGCCTGGCCCTGCCTGGTTTTCCAGACCTACGACTACTACTTCGACGTAAACGGTGCTTACTTCGGCAGCAAGAAGGCCTGCCAGCCGCTCCACATTTCCTGGAATCCAGTTACCGGAATGGTGGAAGTGGTGAACGAAAGCGCCGGAAACCTCCGGGGCCTCACAGCATCGGCCGCCCTGGTGAACCTGGACGGCACGGTGGTGTGGACAGGCAGCGCTACACTGGACTCCCGGGAAGACAGCACTGTGGAGGCCTTCCGGCTGGAGCTCTATCCGGAAGAGCTGTCGGAAGTCTATTTCGTCAAACTGTGCCTGAAGGAAGGGGATAAGCTCTTGGCCGACAACTTCTACTGGGAAGGCCGGGAAGAAGGAGTATGGACGGCGCTCCAGGGCCTGGAGAAGCCCAAACTCCAGACGCAGGTGGAAACGCTGCCTGGCGGTGCGCTGAGCGTTACGGTAAAGAATCCGTCGGCCCGGCCCGCCCTGATGATCCGCCTGAATCTGGTGAATGCCAAGACACAGGAGCAGATTCTGCCCGCCTTCTACGAAGACAATTACTTCTCCCTGTTAGGCGGGGAGGAAAAGACGGTGGAGGTCCGCTTCCGCACGGAAGAGCAGCCCACGGACCGGAAGTTCCGGCCCACCGTTACCGTCGAGCAAATTCGCTAGCGGCGCGTTACTCTATTCGGAAGTCTCCAAACGTCCCGGTCAGGAGCGACGTGAACGACAACCTTACGAAGATTATTTTATGGAAGCAAAATGGTCCAAGTACCTATTGGCTGCAGCTAATTCGGGGAGATTCCTCTCCTGAAACGCGGCGCAGTACAGTTCCCGGAAACGGCACAGTTCTTCCCACATGGCGCTGCGTTCCGATGCCGGCCGTCCTGCCCGTCCATACCGGATGGTAAGGTCCATCAGTTCCTGAAAACGGGCAAAGGCGCTCTGGGCACGGTTTTCTTTCCCGGCTTCCAGCGCTTTCAGGACGCGGGAAGTTTCGCTGCCGATGTTGGCCATCTGCTGCGGAAAGGTAAGCTCGGCCCAGCGGCCGTTTTCCAGGGAAGCATGTTGCATTTATGCAGTAATGAAATTATCGACAATGGATTTGATGGCTTCCCGAACCTCCGGATCCTCAACGTCCCGAGACGAATTTCCCTGCCAAGAACGGATATTGATAAGCGAGTCGAATTCAATGAAATCCTCGCCTTCCTCTTCCACCCATAGGTTGAAGCCCCAGAGGTTTTCCTGGGCAGAACCGTCTTCCAGAAGAAGGCGTTCCAGGTCCGCATGCAAATCGGCATCGACGGCCAGGAGGCCACGCCCGACATCGGCCACGCATTTTATCATGTCGCCGAAGGTATTTTGTGCCAACGCTTTGAGTTCCACGACGGAGATGGCCTGCTGAAGAATCTGCATAATCAAGTGTTTCGACAAAGGTACAAATAAAAATAAAAAGTTGGCCCGATGCCACGTCAAACCTTGACTTTTGTTGTTTTCACCCCAAAATCCCCATGATTATGGGGTTTTTTTGCGGCAGAAAAACCGCGAAATTTGTGGGCAGGAAACAAATCGTCCCAATGGATAACATCGTGCCCTCTGATATTGTGCATCTCAACAACCGGGAACAAGAGATTCTCCGGCTGCTTGCAAAGGGTCTGTCTACACGGAAGATTGCCGAAGAAATCCATCTGGGAACCGAAACCGTCATTTGGTACAGGAAAAGGCTTCACAAAAAGTTCAAAGTCCACAGCACGGTGGAGCTGGTCTTCAAGGCAGTTGAGCAAAACATCCTGTAGGATGGAATCAGAAAACATAACAAAATCACAACGGATATGAAAAAAATCGCATTGTTCATTACCTGTACCGCGCTCGCGTGCGCGCCTGCAAGTGCCCAAAGCCTTCTGGAGAGGCTTGGGGAGCGTGCCAAAAATGCCGCAGAGAATAACATTGGAAACAAAGTAGAGAAGGGGGTCAACGACATTCTGGACGGGAACGTAAAGAAAAAGGAAAAGAAGGCCGACAAGAACGCCCGGCAGGAGCAGGCGGAGCAGGAGATGGCTGCGCCCCAGAGCGGCAAGTGGTTCTGCCCGGAGTGCGGCGCCGCCAACACCGGCAAGTTCTGCGAGGACTGCGGGGCCAAGAAGCCGGGGGGAGCTGCTCCCGCCGTGGGCGAGGCTAATCCCCAAGCGGCCACATCGACCGATTTCAAGCGGGGCGAAGTCATTCTGTTCGAGGATGACTTCACGTCCGAGGTGGTGGGCGAGTTCCCTTCCAAATGGGACTTGCTGGACGGTAACGCCGAGGTCAAGACCCTGGGCGGAATCAAGGCTGTCGAAATTACTGACAACGGTGTCATTACGCCTCTGATCAAGGAACAGGGGGCCTACCTGCCCGAAGGTCAAGCAGCCGACGTGGATGTCTTTCCAGGTTCCTTTCGATTATACGAACCTGACTTTTATCCGCAATGTCGTGATTGCAAAGGGTGCTGTCGCGCTGTATGACCGGAATGAGCAGTCGATGACCGCCGTAGAGAAGGCCATCGCTGAGACGGGTAAGTTCGTCACCAACAACATCCTCTTCGACACTGGCAAGGCCACTATCAAGCCCGAATCCCAGGAGGAGATCCAGAAGGTCGCCGATTATATGCTCAAGAACCCCGGCGCCCGCTTCGAAGTGCAGGGCCACACCGACAACCAGGGTTCCGACAAGGTCAACGACCCGCTCAGCCAGCAGCGTGCCGAGGCCGTCGTGAAGGCTCTCGAAGGCCTGGGTGTGGATCCCTTCAACCTCCGCGCCGTCGGCAAGGGCTCCCACGAACCCATTGCCGACAACAGCACCGACGAAGGCCGCGCAAAGAACCGCAGGGTGGAGTTTATCAAGAAGTAGATTCTTCGTCGCTTCGCTCCTCAGAATGACAGAAGGGCTCCCGGAATGACAAGTGTCACCCTGTCATTCTGAGCGCAGCGAAGAATCTTATAATATTTGATTATGAAAAAGTTAGCACTCATTTCAGCCTTGCTGTTGACGGCAAGCTATTCATGGGGACAGGATTTGGGCCTGCCCAGAAATGTTGACCATTACAGACCTGGAAACCGGCATCATCCTTCGTCAAGACCAAAATGGCGGAACGATGTTGGAATTGTCTGACATAAAGTTAGGCATCCAACCTGGCAAACGTTTCAGCGTACCAAAAGACTACAAGCGGGAAGCGGGCAAGGATATAGGCCGTATGCTCCGTGAGGCACAGAAAGTTCAGGATTCGGACGACGGCGCCGCGCTCCAGGACCTGATCAATAGCATCCGGGACGGTAAATTCAACAACTGAAAATCAACGAATACAGCCGCCGCTGTCCGATGGGATGGCGGTGGTTTTTGTCGTTGCGCTCAGTCAATACAAGAAACCGAACATCCAAAGGGGCACTTGATTGTCGTGGACATACTCTATATCATCCTTGACGATGTATCCGTTCTGCACAGTTTCAATCTGCTTCTTCCCTTTTTTGCGACCTCCAACTTCGAAGGTCTTGCCATCGATTTCAAAGTCGGATACAGGGGACTCCAGCGTCTCGAATTTCTGTTTCGTCCAGCAC
>FLNY01001758.1_pt1 | contig 22831 bp, 19 predicted proteins | sample 1140381 | NCBI WGS metagenome assembly FLNY01 (sample SAMEA3878172, study PRJEB12797) | bioreactor metagenome | biome: Moose rumen | place: Sweden | collected 2011-10
TGCCTTTTCTGCGTGTTTTTCAAAGGCAGGAATGTGTCAAATATGGCAGGAAAATATATGGAAAGTATTCATATTTCCTGCTATTTTGAAATTAATATATCACTGTTACATGAGGTAACAGTAGGGGTATGATATATGATTTAGGAGGTATGAGTTGGGGATGAGAAAAAGTTTCAAGAAACCTATGGTTAAAGTCGCATCAGTTGGCATGTCAATCGCCATGGCAGCTACTCCACTTGTAGTAATGGCAGAGGAGGACGCAGGGGCTACCAATGAGTCTGCAGAGACTGCGGGGGTGCAGGAAACAGTAGATAATACATCGTCTGAAAGTGCAAGTGTCAATAAGGAGAGTTTAGATGCCATTAATGATGCAAGTTCTTCGGTTGAGGCGGCTAAAGAAGCTACAGGAGACGATAATTTAGATGATACAGCAGATGCTTTAGGTTCAATTGAAGGTACTGTAATAGGACTAGATGAAAAGAATAATGCAGCAGCCGATGCGATAGCAGATTATGAAAAGTCTGTTGATGAGGTTGCAAAGGGTGTTGTTGAAGGTGACCTTAAGGCGGCAACTTCAGCAGCTAATGCAGCAGTAGAGGCAGCTAATAATGGTGAGAATGTATCTGTTGATGAGGCCAAGGCTCTTGTAGAGGCAGCAGAGGAAGCTGTAGAAATGGCAGCGGCTGTAAAGACACAGGCTGAGGAAAAGGTTGCAGCAGCTGAGACTGCTTATGATAATGCAACACAGGCTGTAGCAGACGCAAAAAAGGCTCTTGAAGATATTTTAAAAGAGTACGGCCTTGATGGGGAAAGCGATGTTTATGATGGAGATGTTAAAAAGGCTGTAGATTCTGCCCAGGCTGCACTAAAAGCGGCCCAGGAAACATATGATAAGGCAGAGGCGGAGCTTGAGGCAGCGAATACGGCTCTAGCAGCAGCTGAGGATGATGAGAAGGCAAAAGAGACTGAGGCTAAAAATGCTGAGGCAGAACTTAAACAGGCACAGGCTGACGAAGCTGCAGCAAAAGAAGCCGAAGAACAGGCAGTGGCTGCCGAGAAAGAAGCCAAAGAAGCCGTTGAGGCAGCTGAGCAATTAGTAGATGATGCAAAAACAGCCGTAGATAATGCACAGGCGCTTGTTGATGCATATACAAATACTATTAATGAGCAGAATCAGAAGATTTCTGATGCAAAAACTGCTATAGATGATGCTAATACTAAGCTAGATGATGCAAAAGAAAAAAAGCAGGAAGCAGAGGAAGCATTAAAAGAAGCTAAGGATGCTTACGACAAAGTTGTAGCAGAGCATGGTGAGGATTCTGAAGAAGCAAAAACATTAGCTGAACAGATTGATTCGTTAGAAAAAGAGATAGATGAGCAGCAGGGAATTATTGATGATGCAACAAAGGCTCTAGAAGAAGCTGAGGATGCAAAGAAGATTGCTGAGGCAGAGCTTGCGACAGCAAAGACAAATAAAGACAATGCTGATAAGGCATTAGAAGATGCACAGGACGCATTAAAAGAAGCTCAAAATAACGAGGCTAAGTTAAAACAAGATAGTGATGCAAAGAACGAAATACTAGACGAGCTAAACAAGAAGGTTGAAGATGCAAATAAAGCAGTAGAAGAAGCGAATCAGGCTAAACAGGCTGCTGAACAGGCAGAGGCTGCAATTAAAGAAAAGTATCCTTATTATGAGACACTAGGAGGCTTATTAAAAGAAATTGAAGATACAATTTCGGTAAGAGATAACTATCTTGGAAAATGGTATATACTTGATACAACAATTGCCAATGCAAACAAAGATATAGCTGAAGCTTTAATAAAGTATTATGTATATCAAAATAATAGTAGTATTAATCCAGAAAATATTGTTTTTGAAAGAAATTATGGTCTAGGAGATTGGAAGAGCCATTATGTTAAGGTTACCTATAAAGATACAGATGTGGTAGAGTATTACAATTATGACACACTTGATAGCAAAGGTAATCATTGTGGTAACTTAGACCAGAAAGATACAAAACAGATAGCTTTAATAAAAAAATCAAGCGCAAATTCCAAGGAGACAGAAACTTTCCTAAGCGAGGCTGATTTTCATGATGGCGCGACCCAATATCAGAAAGACAAGAAAAAAGTTGATGATGAGTTAGCGGCTGCTGAGGAAAACATTAGGAAGGCCAGTGAAAAGGTAAAGAAAGCTGCTGATGACCTTGAAGAATATAAGAAGAATAGTGCTGATGCTGTAGAGGTGGCCAATAAAGCTAAGGAAGTATACGAGGCAGCTGTTAAGGCAACAGAGGATGCTAAAAAATTAGTGTCAGAGAAGACGACTGCTTCTGAAAATGCTAAAAAAGAAATTGAAGATGCACAGACTAAGGTTACAAATTCAGAAAATGAGATTACAAAGCAGCAGGAAATAATCGACAAGGCAACATATGACAAGAGTGAAGCAAAAGAAGCATTAAATAAAGCTAACGAAAAGAAAAGTGCAGTAGAAAAAGCACTAGACGATGCCAAAGAAGCTTACGATGAAGCGGTGACAGCTCACGGCAAAGATTCTGAGGAGGCTAAAGCATTAGCTGAACAGATTGATTCGTTAGAAAAAGAGATATCTGAGCAGCAGGGAATTATTGATGAGGCAACAAAGGCTCTAGAAGAAGCTGAGGATGCAAAGAAGACTGCTGAGGCAGATCTTGCGACAGCAAAGACAAATAAAGAAAATGCTGATAAGGCATTAGAAGAAGCTGAGAAGAAACTTTCAGAAGCAACAACTGCAAGAATAGAAGCTGAAACGGCACATAAAGCTGCACAACAGGTATTAGAAACAGTAAAAGCTGCTAAGGAATCTGCAGACGAAGCTGTTGAAGAAGCAAAAGAAGAGGCAGCTAAAGATACTAATGTTGTAGGAAATCTTGAAGCAGCAAAGAGTGATGCTGAAGCCAAGCTTGCAGCAGTTCAGGAAGCTTTTGATAAAGTTATAGAGGCTGTAAGAGCAATTACTGGTCTGCAGAGTAAGAGCGGTGTTGAAAAAGAAGCACTTGAGGTTATGAAGCAGAACCTTGCGGCTATTGTTGAGAAATATAATGAGGCAGTAGCAGCTTCAGATGAAGCTCTGAAGAATCTTGAGGATGCTGTGACAGCTGAGAGAGAAGCAGAGAATCAGAACAATACTGGCACAACAACAGGAAGCTCAAGTTCAAGCTCTTCAAGCTCATCAAGCGGTTCAACATCAACTGCAACAACAAGCTCATCTGATGCAGCCATAAATGATGTGGTACAGATTGCAGATACGGCAACACCTCTTGCCGGCAATCAGGCAACAGCTACCGCAAGAAGAAATAACACAACAAACACAGCAGGCAATGATGCAGTAGACGCAGATTCAGATGAAAATGAGGAGCTAGTTGTTCCGGAGGTTGAAGAAGATGAAGACCTTGAAATGATTCAGATTGAGGATGAGGATACAGCACTTGCTGGTGAAGAACGGGAAGCTACAACATCTCCAAGAACATGGTTATGGGGACTCATCCTTGCACTTCTTGCCGCTGCAGGTTTTACTACATACAAAGTAGCAAAGGCAAAGAAGGACAAATAAAGTAATGTAAAAACAATTAGCCTAGGCTGTTAAAAAACACTCCTAAAAGATAAGGATTCAGTTACCATCCTAATGGATGGCCGCTGAATCCTTTTTTGGATTTAACTTATTAGTCTATATAAGATACAAATACATCCCCATATGAAGTGAAGTATTCTTCGGCTTCAGTGAGACCCATTTTAGAAGTAGAGGTGTTAAGCGGGTCAAAATAGGTGATGGTAGTGGAATCATAACCTATGATAAGCACCGCCGAATCTTCGCCGGTATAAGCATATACCGGATTGCCCAGGCTTACATAGTATAGGACTTCGCTTAGAGTAGCGCCGGTCAGGTCAAGTATGGTGTAGTCCTTTAGCGTCTTTGTCAGGATGGAGATAGGTGTCTCTCCTGACTCCAGCAATGTGTGAACCTGCACGTTTTCCCCCTCGTGAACCAACATAGCCGACAGTGCTCTGGCGGCGCCGCTAGCATCCGAATCGCTGGAACCTACCGTGATAGAGGAAATAGCATTCTGATAGGCCTTTCTGCCGCGTTTCCAGATATATTTTGGATCGTTATCCAGTACCACTCCCATATTTGCATCGGCTTCTTTGATAGCCTCTATGAGATTGTCAGTGGCGAGGGTGACCTCACTACCTACATATACGAAGTACTGAGTAGAGCTTGTGGCAGAAGCCACTGAGATATTGCGACTGTCATCAGCAAGTACCAGGCCGGTAATCTCATATTTTATCTTGCCTAAGGTCTCATCCTCGTCCAACTCTGTCATGTTTAGCACCACTACATCCTGTTTGATATCGTCATTTGCTGTGGTGATAGGTACCGCCTTATTTTGCTCGCCGGCTGAGTTTTTGATGGAGTCCATGTCGGCAGCAAGGATGTTGCCTTCTTCGTCTATCTGTATGCGGTCCAGATAAATGGTGTAGGACTCGATACTTACATCTGTAATATAGTAGCCGGATTTGGAGTAGGACATAAGCTCTCTGGCAGAGCCTGAGGATATGTCTGCTATAGTCAGACTATACATAGGGTAAATAGTTGCGCCGGCGCCGTCTGTGGTAATGTTTGCAGATTTGACAGTGCCATATATCAGATCGTCGTCCATAAAAGCCAGAGGTCTTAAAAGCTCATTGGTGCCTGCTGTGATATCAAAAGACTCAGAAGTCTCTAAGTCCATGATGTGGATGGTGTCCGATACAGTAGAGGACTCCATCCAGGCCAGATAACGTCTGGAGCCTGATGCGGCATACTGTGAATCGTCAAGTCCGGTGAGCAGCTCCTCAGTGGTGAGGTCATTAAGGTTCATATATAAGAGGGTGCCGTTTACCATGATGTAGAATTCGTTGTCAGCAGTCTCATACAACAGGTCGGAAAAGTTTGCATTAAGTATCTGATAAGAACTGGTAGACTCAATGAATACCTGCTCGGTAGACACATCGGCTATAGCATCATAATGGTAGAGGTCGATGCCACACTCACCCTCGTGATTACCGGAATTCATGTAACCATAGACTACATAATCCATGGTGCCGGATTCATCTATATTGAGTAGAAGTATGTAGTGTTGGTCATAGGTGGACCTGAGGTCAGTGGGGTCATCCACAAAACTGAATATCTCCTTAACAGTCCGGTCCGTCTGGTTATACTCGTACAGGCTTCCATTCATTACAAAGGAAACTATGGTGCCGGTCTCGTTTGACAGGTACTGAACATCCGAGTCGGTGATGCCTATGGTCACCAGGTTGTCCTCTATATCGATAGAAGTCTTATCAAGCAGCTGCTCCATGGTGCGGTCGTAAGATAACAGGTATATACGGTCGGAAGTATAGCGGATACGATAATCCTCAGAGCAGGTATAGTATTCAGTATTATCATTATAGTCAAGGCTCAACAGATAATTGAGCGTCAGACTGATATAGTTGGTGCTGATATCGGTGATGACGATATTGGTATCACCTACCTGAGTACCATCAAAAGTGCCATAGGATATCTGTGACAGGTTGGAATTGATGGTCACATGGCTCAGGTCAGTGTTGGATGCATAGGCATCCGGCTCTATGTAGGTGGCCAGGTCTGTGGCATCCTCCGATAGAGCAGTATTGTGAAAATATTGGGCGAAGTCGATAATCTCTTCCTCGTTGCATCCCTCAGGTTGCATGATGCGGGTATAATAATATACGCTGTCGTTTATGGTGACTACCAGCAGATACTCTTCATTTTTTTCGATAAGATTTTCCGCCTGAAAAGAAGCAGTGATAACGCCATTGGAATCTGTATATTGCAGATCGTTGCTGGAGATATTTCGCTGAGTATCCAAAGAGCGTATCTCATAGGAAAGACTATCTATTTCATAATCTCCATATTCTATAGAAAGAGAAATATTTCTGGCATCGTCTAGGGGTATGATGGCGTCTCGCATGTAGGCAGGGTCCATCTCCGTCACGTACCCATGCAGACATGTAGAAGCATCGCTGAGATAGTTAATGGACACTAGTGGAAGAGTCGGTGAAGATTGACTTGAGATTTCCACATCTTCGGAAATATTTGTTATAATTTCAAAAAAGGCAACTGATACTATAAAAACGGTTATAAGTATCAATATGCGCTTGATTATTTGAGTGGGAATACCTTTATGGTAAAACTGTAATTTCATTTGGACTCGCTTTCTTGCTTAATAAAAAAAGTAGTGTTATAATCCGTGAGTTATTAGATTATTATTCTATCACTCTTTTTTCATACTGTCTTGATATAACTTGGAGGATTCATGAAAAAGATATTTGGCAAAATAAAATCCGGCCTATCCTGGCTTGGTAAAAATATTAAAAAGCCTTTTGTAAAACTGGCACATTCGAAGGCAGTACAAGGCTATTTGGGCAGCAAATTTCATAAGACCTGGATGATGCTTTGGGATAAGTACGCATTTTGGATGCATATCCCACTTTCACTGATTATTATATTTGTCATGGAGTGGATGTCTAGGCATTCTTTCGTGGCAGCGTGGACATTTACTGTAGACCACACAGGCCCATATCTGTTCAATTCTTACTGTGTATTCGTAGCACTTTCGATTGTATTTTTGAGCAGGCGCAGAGGCTGGTGGCGAGTATTTGTCACCATGTTCTTCATTATACTTGGTATTATCAACTGCGTTATCCTGCTGAACCGTGTATCTCCTTTTGGATATACGGACTTGTACATGATAGGCGACTTGCTTACTATGCAGGATTCCAATTATTTTTCGGCCCAGGAGGCCCTCCTTACGATAATAGCACTTGTCATCTACATAATACTGATGGCTATATATCTTGCGAAAGGCCCCAAGAAGGCTGACCCTAAGCCATTTTGGCAGAGGCTTATTGTGGTGGCACTATTGTTTATATCACTTTATCCTGCCACCGTATTTTTAAGAAATGCCGGCATTATGACTTCTTATTTTGGCAATCTGGCTCAGGGATATCTTGATTATGGTTATCTGTATGGATTTTCTACTTCGGTTATCGACAGAGGTATGAGCAGACCTTTCGGATACTCTGAGGCAAAGATCGATAGTATTCTTGAAAATGATGCTGCCTATGTCAGCACACTCAAGACTTCAGATGGTGAGATGCCTAATATCGTAGTTATCTTGTTGGAGTCATTTTATGATGTATCCGGAGCTGAGTTTTTGGAGACCAGCGAGGATCCGATACCATTTATTCATTCTCTAGAGCAGAACTATTCTACAGGGTACTGTATAGTGCCGGTAGTCGGTGCAGGTACCTGCAACTCCGAGTTTGAGGTGTTGACCGGACTTAGTTGTAGCTTTTTCGGTCCGGGCGAGTATCCGCAGAAGACTATACTCAAAGAGACAGATGTGGAGAGCTACGCAGATGTGCTGTCAGATTTGGGATATGGCACACATGTAGTTCATAATAATGGTGGTAATTTTTATTCCAGAGCCAATGCATTCTCTATGATGGGATTTGACACCTTCACATGTAAGGAGCTGCTTGATATCACAGACTACACACCACTTGGTAACTGGCCGACGGATGACATACTTCTTGGAGCCACCATGGACGCCATGGATACTACAGAGGGCTCAGACTTTGTATATACCATTACTGTGGAAGGGCATGGTTCTTATCCTACCTATGAAGTGGAGACAGACCCTGTTATAGAGGTCAATGCAGTAGGCAAGACAGAAGAAGAGAACTGGGCATGGGAGTACTATGTCAATAGAATCTACAATGTAGATGATTTTATCCATCAGTATATAGATGCGCTGGATGCCAGAGGTGAGGATACACTTGTTATCATGTTTGGCGATCACCTGCCGACCATGGGTCTGACAGCAGACGAGGTAGAAGCAGGGGACCTATACAAGACCAAGTATTTCACATGGAACAACTTTGGTATGGAAAAAGAGGACCAGGATCTGACTACTTACCAGCTTGTATCTGAGTACCTCAACAGACTGGGTATCCACAATGGCAATATCAATGGATATCATCAGACCACTATGGCAGAAGGTGTAAAATACGGCACAAACGATTACATGAGCGACTTGAAGATGCTCCAGTATGACATACTCTACGGAGACAGATACACCTATAAGGATGGCACAGCCTATGAGGCCAGCGACCTGGAGATGGGTGTCAATGACGTAGTGATAGACAGTGCTTATTTCTTCAATGGTAAGCTGCATATCTATGGCGATGAGTTTACAAAATGGTCTAAGGTATATGTCAACGATGAGCAGGTATCTACCAAGTACGAGTCGGGACAGGTCCTTACCATAAAAGATTCAGACGTACAAAATGGAGATATTATCAAGGTCTGCCAGGTGGGTAGTTCAAGTACAGTATTTAGAGAATCTAACGAATACGAAGTCTACGACCCGAATTACGTAGAAGACGAAGAAGGGATCGAGGAGATGGACTCCGAGGAATAATCGAGTCTTATTCTATAAGACAAAAATTATCTTGGATAATAGATTAAGCTAAGCCACTCTACAAAGCCAAGGCAAGCGCGAGGAGGGAGGCACCATGCCGAGCTTAGGAGGTACCGCTTTAGCGGTAGGTTGCCTAAGCGAAAGTATGGAAGGTGCCCTCCGGGAGCAAGGTGTAATAAAAAGAGTGGCTGGAATATTGTGATAATATATAGGGTAAATTAAACAACCCCGAGAAGCTGTGCTTCTCGGGGTTGTTTTTAGTATTGACCATTTTTGTATTTATTGATGAGCTTTTCGATACGTCCATAAGGATTGAGAAGCTCTGAGATAGAGCACTCGTGATTAAGAGTATCGATAATGTAAGCAATGTATTTTGACATATCACATTTTATGAAATAGTCACGATTGAGGATGTCCTCAGGAATATATGTGAGGTTGGTGGTGACTACTTTGTAGATGGTGCCGTCAGCAACAGCCTTGTCAAACTTTTCCATGCCATTTGTAAAGAGTCCGAATGTGGCAACTACAAATATGCGCTTTGCTTTACGCTTTTTGAGCTCTGTAGCTACATCAATCATAGACTCTCCGGAAGAAATCATGTCGTCTACTATGATAACATCCTTACCTTCTACGTCATTACCAAGGAATTCGTGAGCGACGATAGGATTACGTCCGTCTACGATGCGGCTGTAATCACGACGCTTATAAAACATACCAACATTGACACCTAAGACTGATGCCATATATACAGCACGCTTGGTACCACCCTCATCAGGAGATATAATCATCAGATGATCGTTGTCTAACTGTAAGTCCTTGCAGTTCTTGAGGATGCCCTTAAGGAACTGATAGGTAGGAGATACAGTCTCAAAACTATTGAGAGGGATGGCATTTTGTACACGGGGGTCGTGAGCATCAAAAGTGATGATATTGTCGACACCCATGTTGACCAATTCCTGAAGTGCCATAGCGCAGTCAAGAGATTCTCTTGCACTACGACGGTGCTGTCTTCCCTCATAGAGGAAAGGAATGATAACAGTGATGCGCTTTGCCTTACCCATGGAAGCGGCGATGATACGCTTGAGATCACAGAAGATATCATCAGGACTCATGTGATTCTCGTGTCCGCATACAGAGTAAGTAAGGCTATAATTTGTCACATCTACTAGAATGTACAAATCGAGTCCTCTAACTGACTGCTTAATAAGACCTTTGGCTTCTCCGGAACCGAATCGAGGACAATCGGCTTCCACGATGTAAGAGTCGCTGCGATAACCGGCCAATGTGATGATGGACTGGTCGCTTTTGCGCTCCTGACGCCACTTGAGAAGGTAACCATTTACCTTTTCAGCGATACCTGCGCAACTCTTGTGAGGAATAAGGCCTAGCTCAGCCATAGGGGGTGTGTTTTCCAACACGATTTCATTGTTTGGCATTGTTTGCTCCTTGCATTGATATTTAGTTTGTTTATTTGTGCATTACTTTTTTCATACGAATATCTTCGCCTATGAGCTTGATAATCTCATAATTGGAAAATATACGTGAAGTAATTCGCTCACTATATGTGTCTCTCATTTGTCCGAGAGATAGATTAGTAGAAATAACAGTAGATTTATTTCTAAGTAAACGCTCGTTCAAACATTGGAATAATCTGGTGATAGTAAATGTATTTGGAAACTCTGTGCCTAAATCATCTATGATTAATAAATCACAGTTAAAAATCTGATCATGAAGGTCTGCTACGTCAGAATTTTTCTTAAAGGTCTGGTCCTCGAATACTCTAAAGAGCTCTGAGGCAGTAAAGTAAATAACAGAAATGCCTTCATCTAATAGTGCCTTTGCAATGCAATTGGAAAGAAAGGTCTTACCACAACCTGTCTGTCCTAGCAATAAGAGATTACCACCTTTTGATTTAAAATTATGCACAAAGTTTTGCGCTGTATCTAGAGCCTTTTGTGCAGTGGCGCGAGCGCTTTCCCCCGAATTGCCCTCGTAATAGTCATCATCATAATAATTGAGGTCAAAATATGAAAAATTTTCTTTTGAAAGGATGTTGCTGATGTTGGACTGCTTGTAGATGATATTGATAGCAGCCTGAGTAAAACAATGACATCTCTTGCCATCGATGTACCCTGTATCTTTGCAGTCAGGGCAGTCGTATGGCGGCTCCAGATAATCGTCAGGAAAACCGGCAGACTCCATAAGCTTGCTGCGGCGCTCCTTGAGAGTAGACAGCTTTTGTCTGCTCTTTGCGGTAGCTGTAGCAATATCTTCGCCATCAAAAATGGCAGAGATAGAAGAAACGGATATCTCTGAAACTTCTGCATCTAATTTTAAAAGGTCAGGCACGGCAGAGTATACCTCATTAGTACGGTATGCGACTATCTGGTTGTTGCGCGCCTGCTTATGGTTGTATTGACGCATAAGAGCATCATACTGTTCATTAGATAATGCCATTATATTCTCCCTTCTTACCCCTCTAAAGTAAAACTAATTTCCCAAAAGCTTTTTCTCTAATTCATCAAAATCGTAGCTTCGCTGCGAGAAATTATGGAACTTGCTATTTGCTTTGGCCTTATTGGCAGTGCCATTACTTGCAGCCCTTTTGGCTCTGGCTTCATCAGATATCTTGGCGATAGATGAAGACTTGTGAGCTTCGTCAAGCCTGGCAATGTCGTCAAAGGTCTGTACATCAGCGGCATGCCAAGACTGTATGATGGTATCCGCATAATCAAAAGATACTTTATTAATCTGTGAAATGGTGCGTCTGCAGGCATCACAGATGAAATCCAGATTCATGCCAAGTCCGGTAGTCCATTTTTCTATGTAGTCAAGCTCTTCGGGTATCAGCTCTCTATTACCTATACCAAAAGCTTTTTTGATAGTGTATACAGCCTTGTTGCGGCTTTTAGACTCGTCCCTGGCAGCATCCACAGTGGTGATGCCTTTGTCAGCCCAGCTGAGCGCGATGGTATTCATATAGTCAAAACTGCGATGCCCTTTGCCGATATTGGTCTCTACCATGTACTGAATAAGCTCTATAGGCATATGTAATCCGTCGTACCAATACAACAGGGTGTTGATCTCTTTTTGTCCTAGGGGCTTGCCCAGGTAGGTCTGTATAGCAAACAGTAAATCCTGTACCGCCGTCTCCTCGCTAAAGACCTTGAGCTGGTCAGGCGAGTACGTAGGCAGTGAAACTTTTTGTATGGTGGCCGGTGCTCCGGCTTCGGTGGCCACCGTAGATGCACCGCTAAATCTAACGGTGGTATTGGTGTCAGCTGATGTGACCTTGGAGATGACAGGGCTCGAAGCCTTGCCATTTCCTATCACATCCGTGAAATAGATTCCAGAAAGCTCATTTTCTGGAGAATACTCAAGATGAAGAACGCCTACTTTCTCCCAATAAGTCAAGGCGCGCATTACGTCTTTTTCTGTGTGGTCCAAGCAGTCCGCCAACTGTGAGATGGAAAACACATAATCATCTCTATTCAGACAACGCAGCAGATAAAGGTAAATCTTGACATACTCCCCATTGGCATCTTTCATGAAATCATCAATAAAAGTATTAGAAACACAGGTGAAACCTGTATTAGTGCTAGTGTGCAACATGATGTCAGCCATATATATTCATCTCCCTCTTAACCTGAGGGAAATTATAGCAAAGTCCACCTCAAAAGAAAAGCAAAGGAAGCCGTGGAAACCTTGTAAACAAAGGCTTTTTGAGGGCTGTGGATAATGTGGATAACTACCTGTGAAGTAGGGAATTATAGGATTAAAAAATCCACATTTTTGATGAGGAAAAATTCACCAAAAAATGTGGATAATGTGGATAACTATCTTGAAAGTAAGTTTTCTCCCACTAAATATACGTCTCCGGCACCCATAGTTATCAACAGGTCATTGTTTAAAAGATTTTTTTCAAGAAATTTTTCACATTCCTCAAAAGACCCCAGATAATGGACTTCGGTGCCTAACTTTTGGATGCGGTCCGCTATATCTTTTGAGCTGACACCGTATATATCTGGCTCTCTTGCAGCATATATATCCGCCAAAAGTACGATATCTGCGGCACTCAAAGACTCTGCAAAGTCGTCTAAAAAGCTGAGTGTGCGGGTGTAGGTATGTGGTTGAAAACATACCACTAACCTGTTGTGGGGATAATTTTTAGCGGCAGATAAGCTCGCTTTAATCTCAGTGGGATGATGAGCATAGTCATCAATTACAGTGGCACCCTTATATGTGCCCTTAAGTTCGAAGCGCCTGTGGGCACCGCCGAATTTTGCAAGTCCGGTGATGATATTTGAGTAATCTACTCCCATTTCTATACATAGCGCGATGGCGGCAAGGGCATTACTGATATTGTGGTCACCCGGTACATTTAGCTGCACCCTGTCGTAGGCTTTACCATTATATACGGGTACAAATCCGGCAACGCCATTTTCGTTGTAACTTATATCAACCGGCACAATATCTGCATCACCGGTAAGAGAATAAGTAATCACACGACACTTAAGCCCCTCGGTAAAATACTCAAGCCCGTCGATATCTTTATTAATAATAAGTATGCCGTCGTTTGCAGTGTTTTTTGCAAATTTCTTAAATGAAGCCCTGACGTTTTCTAAGTTTTCAAAAAAGTCGAGATGATCAGCTTCCACATTCAATATGATATTGTATTTCGGGAAAAAAGAATGGTAGCTGTTGGTATATTCGCATGCTTCTGTAATAAACACATCGCTGTCACCTACGTGCACATTGCTGTGGATAGCATCTAAGATGCCTCCTACGGAAATGGTAGGTTCATCAGCAGTCTCAAGGAGTATCTGGCTAATCATGGAAGTGGTGGTGGTTTTGCCGTGCGTGCCGGCTACAGTAATGGAACGCTTGTAATTTTCCATCATCTCCCCGAGAAGCTCTGCCCTGGTAAGCATAGGCTTGCCGGATTCTTTTGCGGCGCAAAATTCAGGGTTATCTTCGTGAATGGCAGCGGTATATACAATCAAATCAATGTCATCGTTGATATTTTCAGCTGCCTGCGGATACGAGATCTTTGCGCCCATGGCAGACAAATGATGTGTCAGATCGGACTCTTCTCTGTCAGAGCCGGAAATGGTAAAACCTGCCCCAAGCAGAATCTCGGCCAGGCCACTCATGCTGATGCCTCCGATGCCAATGAAATGAACATGAATTTTGTTATTGAAATCAATTTTATACATATGTAGTCCTTCTCTTTATATATTTTTACCACTGAATAACATAACCCCAAATTGATTGTGATTCAAGGGAAAAATTCCTTAAATTTGTGAAAAATTGAAGTGTTTTAGTAAAATTCACGATAAATTGTCAAACAATTCACAATATCATCGTAAAAAATGTTGAATATTATTGCGTGAAAAATTGTACTTTGTTATACTAAATCTATAAAAAGGGGAGTGTCTAGGGTTATTGTGGGCATCTCCCTGGGGACATCATGAGAAAGGCAGATTACAGGGATGATCAGAAAAGAAATGATTGCAATGCTTCTTGCTGGCGGGCAAGGTAGCCGATTGGGCGTATTGACGTCTGATGTGGCTAAGCCAGCTGTCTCTTTCGGAGGAAAGTATCGTATTATCGATTTCCCTCTATCGAATTGTATCAATTCAGGCATTGATACCGTTGGTGTGCTTACACAGTATCAGCCCCTCGTCCTTAATTCTCATATCGGAATAGGTATTCCGTGGGATTTGGACAGAAATAATGGCGGAGTCACAGTGCTTCCACCTTATGAGAAGAGCGATACCAGTGAGTGGTATTCAGGCACAGCCAATGCTATTTTCCAAAATCTAAAATACATGGAGAGCTACAATCCTGAGTATGTGCTTATCCTTTCGGGAGACCACATCTACAAGATGGATTATGAGGCCATGTTGGATTTTCATAAGGCAAAGGGCGCAGATGTTACTATTGCGGTAATACCTGTACCTATTGAAGAAGCTTCACGATTCGGAGTTGTTATTGCTGATGATGAAAAGCGTATTAGCGAGTTTGAAGAAAAACCTGCTAACCCACGGAGCAATTTAGCTTCTATGGGTATCTATATTTTTAGTTGGAAGGCGTTAAAGGAATCGCTTATTGCGTTAAAAGATCAGAGCAACTGCGACTTTGGTAAACATATCATTCCTTATCTGCATGAAAAAGGTTCTCCGATGTACGCTTACGAGTTTAACAGCTATTGGAAGGACGTTGGTACACTCGGTTCATATTGGGAAGCCAATATGGAGCTTATAGATCTGATTCCGGAGTTCAATCTATACGAGGAGTTCTGGAAGATATATACCAATCAAAATATTATCGAGCCACAGTTTATTGCAAACGGCGCAGCCGTAGAAAAGGCGATTATAGGCGCAGGAGCACAGATATACGGCGAGGTATATAATTCAGTACTAGGCGCAGGTGTAGTTATTGAAGAGGGCACTATTGTACGGGATTCCATCATCATGGAAGGTGTTGTTATCGGAAAGAATTGTGTCATCGACAAATCAATAATTGCCGAGAACACAGTGGTAGGAGACGGCACCAAGATGGGCCAGGGCGAAGAGGCAGAGAGCAAGCTCAATGCCAGCATATATTCCTTCGGCCTTGCTGTAGTAGGAGAGAATTCTACCATTCCGGCAAACGTTACAATAGGCAAAAATACAGCTATCAAGGGCGAGACTAGCGAGGCAGATTATCCTGACGGACAGTTGGCTAGTGGCGGCTACATTATCAAGGCAGGTGATCTAGTATGAAAGCATTAGGAATTATTCTAGCAGGTGGAAATAACAGCAGGATGCAGCAGCTGACAGACAAGCGTGCCATCGCTGCTATGCCGATAGGCGGTAGCTACAGATGTATTGATTTTGTCCTTTCTAACATGACAAATTCACACATCCAGACAGTAGCTGTACTTTCTCAGTACAACGCCAGATCCTTAAACGAACACCTTAATTCATCAAAGTGGTGGAATTTTGGTAGAAAGCAGGGTGGACTTTTCCTGTTCACTCCTACAGTTACGACTAACAATAGCTGGTGGTACAGAGGTACTGCAGATGCTATTTGGCAAAATATTGATTTCTTGAAAAAGAGACATGAGCCATACGTTATTATTGCAAGTGGTGATGGAGTATACAAACTGGATTTCAACAAAGTTTTGGATTATCACATCTCAAAACAGGCTGATATCACAGTGGTATGCGCAAAGCTTCCGGAGGGCGACGACGTCAGCAGATACGGTGTTGTTCAGCTTGACAGAGAGGGCAGAATAGTAGAGTTTGAAGAGAAGCCTATGGTGGCCACCTCAGATTTGGTTTCTGCCGGAGTCTACATCATCAGAAGACGTGCTCTTATCGATTTGTTGGAGGAGTGTAATCGAGAGGGCAGATACAACTTTGTTACAGATATTCTCATTAGATACAAGAGCATGAAGAAGCTATACGGCTACAAGATGGATGGATATTGGTCCAATATTGCAGACGTAGACAGCTACTTCAAAGCAAACATGGATTTCTTGAGAAAGGACGTGAGAGACAGTTTCTTCCACTCAGAACCGGGAGTATATTCAAAGACTCACGACCTGCCACCGGCAAAGTTTAATGCGGGCTCAAAAGTTATCAATTCATTAGTAGCAGGAGGATGCATCATCAACAGTACTGTTGAGAATTCTGTGTTATTCAAGAAGGCATTCGTTGGCAACAATTCAGTTGTTAAGAATTGCGTTATCTTGAACGGAGCATATATCGGAGACAATGTGCATGTAGAGAATTGCATAGTAGAGAGTCACGAGACATTGCTCAGCGGATCCACATATATTGGGGAAAACGGAATCCGCATAGTAACCGGAAACAAAAATCGATACGATATGCCAGTTGGGGAGGTATAACACAATGCAAATCACTGATATCAGGATTCGTAAAATCGAAAAAGAAGGCAAGATGAAAGCAGTAGTTTCTGTTACAATCGATGAGGAATTCGTGATACACGACATCAAAATTATTGAAGGAGATAAGGGACTTTTTATCGCAATGCCTTCCAGAAGGGGATCTGAGGGCGGCTACAAGGATATCGCACATCCTATTCGCTCTACCACAAGAGAGCAGATGCAGACGATGATTCTCAACAAATACAAAGAAGAGTTCCCTGTATAAGATTTATGTTTTTAATTGTTGGTCTAGGTAATCCGGAAAGAAAATACGCAGGGACCAGACACAATGTAGGCTTTGAGGCGATTGACGCCCTTGCAAAAAAATTTGACATAGATGTGTCAAAAAGAGAGCACAAGGGAATAGTCGGAAAAGGCGTGATTAATGACAAAAAAGTCATGCTGGTAAAGCCTCAGACCTATATGAACCTTAGCGGGGATTGTGTAGCCGAGTTGGTAGAGTATTATGACATAGACATAAGTGAGCTGGTGATCATATCAGATGACGTCTCACTGTCCACAGGTAATATCAGGGTGCGCAAAAAAGGTAGCGCAGGCGGACACAACGGTCTGAAAAACATAATACTTAGGCTTGGTACCACGGAATACGCTCGGATCAGAGTCGGGGTAGGCGAGTGCGAAGGCGGAGATATGGTAGCTCATGTGCTTGGTCGCTACAACGATGAGGATAGGGCGCGAGTGGACGAATCCATGGATAAGGTGATAGGCGCTGTGGAGTATTTCTTAGAAGGTGATCTGGACGGGGCAATGAATAAATATAACGTCAAAGAAAAATAAGATAAATATAGAGGGCACACTTGAAAGTGTGCCTCTTTTTATAACGAAATTTTATTTACAAGTAGAACTAAACAAACTATAATTTTAGAGTAGGAAAATACATAAAATAATTAGGAAAAGGGACTTTAATGATGAATCAGACTACGGTAATCAAAGCCAGAATGCTGGGTAACGTTGAGATTTCATACGAGGGTACACCATTTACCATCGAGCGTAATAACACTACAAAGGTAAATCAATTGTTTCAGATGCTTCTGTATTTTACAAACGGTTTGTCTCGAGATCAGGTTATATACAATCTGTTTCATAATGAGGATATTGCAGACGAATCAAACAGTTTGCGAGCCCTCGTATTTAGACTTAGAAAGGCACTTCCCAAGGTAGGCCTGCCTGATGAGGATTATGTACATGTAAAAAGAGGAACGTACAGAATCAGCCCCAATGTAGAGGTTGATTGTGATGCTATAAAATTCGAGGCGCTTGCAAAAGAAGGCCTGGCAGCTGAAGATGCCACCAAACAACAGGCTCTTTTGGAGGAAGCTTGCGACATATATGGAGGAGACTTTTTACCGGGGCTCAGTGGAGTAGAGTGGGTGGTTACCGTGCAGGTGCGCCTCAAGAAGCAGTACGATAGATGCCTTAAGCAGCTGTTGGAAATGTACAAGCTTCAGAAAAACTATGAGAATATGTATGCTGTCAGCCACAAGGCCGATAGCCTATACCCATATGACAATTGGCAGACCTATGAGATGGAGGCCCTTATCGAGCTGGGCAGAGCCAAAGAAGCCCTCAAACTATACGAGGATACCGAGGCTCTTATGTTTGAGGAATTGGGCGTATCTGTGTCAGCCAGCATGACAGGCCAGCTTGATAAGCTGGGAGAGCAGGTAAAAAACTCAAGCGATGTCATCAGTGAGGTCAAGAAAAACTTAGACACCTTAAAAGAGGATATCGAGGGTGCATTCTACTGCACATATCCGGTGTTTGTAGAGAGCTATAGATATATTAAGAGGGTCATCAGACGTTCAGGTCAGTCCGCATGGCTTATGCTTTGCACTATCACAGATGGCAAAGGATTCGCTCTCAACGATTCCGAAAGACTTGATAAGCTTTCTGATGAGCTGTCTGAAGCTATCAGAGTCTCAGCCCGTGGCGGTGATATGTATGCCCGATACAGCAACAACCAGTTTGTAGTACTACTGCTTGATATCACTCAAGAGGACTGTGTTTTAGTACAGACCCGTATTAATGAGAATCTCAGCAAGGAATCAAGAAAGAGGTATATCAAGTATCATTTGGCTCCGGTCAATCTTGCCAGTGCCGGCACTAATAATGATACAGATGAATTGCAGGATATGGTAAGAGGTGAGAATTAATGGGCGTTTCAGAACGTATGAAAAGAATGCCTCATTGCGTAGGTATAGTTATAGACGAAGCAAAAAAGAGTTTTAGCGGAAGAATTTACCACTGTTACAGCGACAGACCTCAGATGTTTAACGACATTACGGAGCTTTTTTATTTAGTTGAAAATGTCATTGATGCCGTTAATTTCCCTGCGCTTAAGACTAAGGACAGGACCTTTAAAAAGACGGAAAGCTTTTACGAGACAGAGGCAATAGATGTAGAAAATAAGGTTTTATCAGTAGAGGAACTGATTCCTGAGGATGAGCCATCAGGATATGTGCTTATGATTACCAGCCGGGATAATTCTACCTGGCAGGGACTTCTATATGATAAAGCAAGCGACGTTGAATCAGGTTTCAACAGTGAGGTGGAGTTAATAAGACTATTAAAATAAAACAAATGGGACAGTGGAGGAAGCAAGTGAGAAGAGTAAATTATTTGCTTTCACTGATTGTTCTGAGTATTAGCCTGGCAGCATGCGGGACCCTGGAGAGCGGTGGAGATACCACCACCGACTCAAGCAATACGACTTCTTCGTCATCCGGGGCTCAGGCAAAAGAATCTGTGGGTAGCAGAGATAGCACCATACGGGTCTTAGAACCTGTGGCAAGCGGAGTAGAGGTATACTCCAATGACGACGCAAGCATAGATGCAAGCAATACCACGGATGGCTATGTGATGGTCAAATATACGGGTGATGCTGCTAAGGTTAGAATGCTAATAGAGACACCGGCAGGAAATACATACAATTATCTGATGGATTTGGATGGACAGTATGATGTCTATCCAATGTCAGAGGGAAGCGGCACTTATAAAATCGGTGTATACGAGAATTTACACGACGACCAGTATGCAGCAGCATTTACTCAGTCAGTGAATGTAACCCTGAAAGATGAATACAGCAGTTTCCTGTATCCTAACGCCTATGTGGATTTTACAGCATCTTCCAAGGCGGTATTAAAAGGACAGGAATTGGCGGCCAGTGCAAACAGCGATATCGAAGTTGTTCAAAATGTATACCACTATATCATTAACAATGTGGATTACGACTACGACAAGGCTGAGACGGTAGAGTCAGGCTATATCCCGGTGGTAGATGAGACATTATCTACCGGCAAGGGAATATGTTTTGACTATGCCTCATTGATGGGGGCTATGCTTAGGTCACAGGGAATACCTACACGATTAGAGATTGGTTACGCTGGTACAGAGTACCATGCATGGGTATCGGTATACACGGATGAGACGGGCTGGATAGACAAGATTATTCAGTTTGATGGGAGCCAGTGGACTCTGATGGATCCGACACTTGGTTCCTATGCTAGTAGCAGTACCGTAAAAAAATATTTAGACGACGATACTTATTATCAGCTTAAGTACAAATATTAAAGGGTGGGGGCTATGAGTGAGAAATCTAGAAAGAAATTGACGGCAGAAGAATTGTATGCATTCTCCGATGAAATGGGGATGATGATATCAAGTGGTGTGTCCGCGATACAGGGCATCACGATGATGATAGATGAGTCCGAAGGAGGCGAGGAAAAAGAGCTTCTGACGGAGATGGAGCAAGTGGTAGGAGAGACAGGATCCCTGTCTAAAGCTATCGAAGGAGCAGGCGTGTTCCCGGATTATTTTGTAGATATGGCAAAAATGGGTGAGGCTACAGGTAAGATGGACGCGGTGCTTACAAACCTGGCGGCCCACTATGCCAGAGAGATGGCTATAAGCAACGCTATCCGAAGTGCTGTCACTTATCCTCTTATGATGGTGGCTATGATGCTCGTGATTATCATAGTGCTTGTGACAGAGATTATGCCTGTCTTTGACAGGGTCTTTAAGCAGCTGGGAGGTTCCATGGACGGACTGTCAGCAGGCTTTCTTGGTGTGGGTACATTTCTAAAATCCCACAGTGTTATTCTCCTTGTTATATTATTGATTTTAGTTATATATATGATTGTCATAAACAAGACTGAGTGGGGCAAGACGCGTAGGAACAACCTCCTATACAAGAGTCGCAGGTTCAAATCCATTCATTCTAAGATATCTACCAGCAGATTCGCATCTGCTATGGCCATGACTCTATCCAGTGGTATGGATGTTATGCAGGCTCTTGACGTCAGCGGCAAGATAGTAGAGACTCCGGATTTTTTGAACAAGGTGGAAAAATGCAAGGATTCATTTGCGGAGACCATGGATATAGGAAAGGCATTTTCCATTTCCGGGATATTTGGAGGACTCTACGGTAGAATGGCGATTCTTGGTGCAAAAACAGGAAATATGGAGACTGTCTTAGAAAAGGTAGCCACCACATATCAGGAGGAGGCTGACGAGGAGATAAACGATTTTATCGCTATAGTAGAGCCTACCCTGGTGATAGTCCTTTCTGTGATAGTAGGAATTATCCTCCTGTCAGTTATGTTACCTCTGTTAAACATCATGTCGGGGATGATTTAGTATGTCAAAGACGAGATTTGGAAACTTAGACGGTATCCATCAAATTAAAAAGAAAAATGTGGCCGGCACGACAATGATTTCTGCAGGCCTGTTTATTCTCATATTCGTAGCGTTTCTTTTAGTGGTATCAAAGGCATCAGAAGGCTCTATAAGCGAGCAACGTCAGAATCTGGCTGACGCCATAGACAGGGCGGTTATACAGTGCTATGTCACTGAAGGCCGATACCCGGAGAGCTTTGAATACTTAGAAGAAAACTATGGAATCATCTATGATGATGAGCTTTTTAGGGTGGATTATGTAATATACGGCACTAATATGAAGCCGGATGTGACCATTATCAATCTAAACGGGGCAAATTAGAATGAAAAAGAAGCTAACCGGTAAACATCAAATAGATTTCATGTTTCTCATGATATTATTTCTGATATTCACCTTTTCAGCGGTGAGTGTTCTTTTGATGGCTGTAAACTCTTACAGGTCGGTAGTATACGCCAACGAGGAAAACTCAGATGCGAGAACTGCAGTGGCCTATATCCGTGAGAAAGTGAGACAGCATGATGCCTTAGGTGCTGTGGAAGTCGTGAGACTGGACGGCATATCCACCATTAGGATGTCAGAGGGAGATGACTACTATCTCTACATCTATGAGATGGATGGATATCTCATGGAACTTGAAGCAAAAGAAGGTTCAGGTGTAACGGCAGATTTCGGCAATAAAATCATGGAAATAGGTAAGCTTAGCTTTGATTTATCGGACAATCTCTTAGTAGTTGAAACAGAGGACAACCAAGGAAACAGACAGACAGTGGACATAGCTATAAAATCCGAGGATATCTCAGAACAGGAGGTGGTCCTGGATGAGAAATAGAGGAAGTGGCGCTAGAATATTCATGACTGAGCTGTTGTTTTCAATATTCTTTTTTATAGTAGTATCAGCTATCTGTGTACAGTGTTTCGCTACGGCATATGCTAAGAGTAGGGAGGCAAAGGACCTGACCTGTGCTGTCAATCTTGCCACTAATACAGCAGAGATCTTCTTAGCAAAAGAGGATTTTGAGGATTTTACAGTAGTATATGATGCCGATTGGAATGAGACAGATACTGATGGTAGTTATAAGCTGACAGCCATCGTAACTGAGCCTGAAAGTGCCGCTTCCTGCAGGACTCTACAGGTAGTGGTGTGCCAATCGGATGATGAGCCAATATATACGCTAAAGGTGGAAAAGGCGGTAAAATAAGGGGTTTATGGAAAAACAAAAGAAAGAAAACAGGTCAATAATAAATATAGGAACATCCTTGATGGTAGTCATACTCATAGGGCTGGCCTTTGCTGTAATCGCCGCTCTTGCCATATCTTCCAGCCACAATAACTACAAGCTGACGGAAAAATTGGCTGAGCACACCACGGATTACTATGAAGCATCCAATGAGGCCTATGAAAAAATTGCCGCAAGTGACTGGGCTGACCAGGAATTTACAGTGGATATTAATGATAATCAAGTCCTCAGTGTAAAGGTAGAAAATGGCGAGATCGCCTCGTGGCAGGTTACTAGCGTGGGTGACTGGGAAGCCGACAGTACGCTGCCGGTCATTACTTTAGAAGACTAGAAAGGTGGGAAAAGCATGGCAACAGATATCATTAGCTATTTGACTGATGCAGTAAAAAAGTACAAAGCCTCAGATGTATTTATAATTACAGGCCGTGAGGTC
>FLNY01005027.1_pt1 | contig 22817 bp, 21 predicted proteins | sample 1140381 | NCBI WGS metagenome assembly FLNY01 (sample SAMEA3878172, study PRJEB12797) | bioreactor metagenome | biome: Moose rumen | place: Sweden | collected 2011-10
CTTAGACCTTAGACCGTTAACCGAGACCTCAGCTGTGGGCTGCCAGGCGCTGCCAGGCGAGTTGTTCGTACTTTGTGCCGGGCTGGCCATAGTTGGCGTATGGATGGATGGAGATGCCGCCGCGCGGCGTGAAGAGGCCGGTGACCTCAATATAGCGGGGCTGCATCAGGCGGATGAGGTCCTTCATGATGATGTTGACGCAGTCCTCGTGGAAGTCGCCGTGATTGCGGAAGGAGAAGAGGTAGAGTTTCAGACTCTTGCTCTCGACCATCTTCTGGTCGGGTATATAGGAGATGACTATTTCGGCGAAGTCGGGTTGGCCGGTGATGGGACAGAGGCTGGTAAATTCGGGACAATTGAACTTGACCCAATAGTCGTTGTCGGGATGTTTGTTGATGAAGGTTTCGAGCACCTCGGGGGCATAGTCGGATTTATAGACCGTCTTCCTGTTGCCGAGCAGGGAGAGCGTGGATTCGTCTTTTCTTTCCATGTTTATATCAGTTAAAAAGAGGCTCCTCCGTGAAAAGAGAAGCCTCAAGTAATGGTTCACGTTAAGGGTTAAGGGTTAACGGTTAACGGTTAATGGTTCATGTTTGAAACCTGAAACCTGAAACCTGAAACCTGAAACTTTTATTGCATCGAGCCTCCTACAATATCCAAGAGTTCGGCGGTAATAGCGGCCTGACGACCCTTATTATAAGCAATGTTGAGTTCGTTGAGCAGGTCGTTGCCGTTATCGGTTGCGGTCTGCATGGCTACTGTACGGGCAGCATGTTCGGCTGCCTGGGCATCGAGAAGCACCGTGTAGATTTTCATCTGCAAAGCATCGGGCACCATTTGGCGGAGCACTTCCTCGGGCGACGGTTCGATGATGTAGCCGGCCTGAGCGGGCTTCACATCGGCGTCGGCTTGGATGGTGAGCGGCAAATAGACATCGCGGGTGGGCACCTGTGTGGCGGTCGATTTGAAGTGGGAATAAATCAACTCGACACGATCGAGGCGACCGGCAAGATAGTCGGCTGTGAGCCTCTGGGCGATGTTCTGGGCTGTCTGGAACGAGGGTTTGTCGCCCAACTCAACATAGTCGCGTACAAGCTCGATGTTGAGGGTTCCGACGAGTTTCTTCATCGCCTGATCCATCTTGCGGCCTATGACATAGACCTGAACGGGTTCATTGACCTGTTCGGTATATTCACGCAGGGCTGAGGTGACCTTACGCACCATGTTGGAGTTGTAACCGCCGCAGAGACTGCTGTTGGAAGCAATCGCAACGAGGGCCACACGTTCCAGTTTGTCGTGTTGGAGCGTGAGCGGCGAGGGATATTTATTTCCACCGGCGCTGAGCATACTGACCATGATGCGCGACAACTGACGGTCGTAGGGCAACATGCTCTCGATGGCCAACTGTGCCTTGTGGAGCTTGGCCGAGGCGACCATCTTCATGGCCGAAGTGGTCTTGAGCGTTGTCTGTACGGACCCGATGCGTCCTTTGATTTCCTTCAAAGATGCCATTTTTTGTTATCCTTTCTTGTTTGTAGTTGAGGGGAAATTCACTTCAACTGGGTGCAAACATTGGCGGCCAACTGAGCGATGATATCCATGATGGTGTCGTCAATCTTGCCCTCGGAGAGAGGACGGATGACATCTTCCTCATGGCTGGCACGCAGAAGGTCGAGGAATTTCTCCTGGAACAGAGGAACCTGATCGACCGTGATGTCGGACATCAGCCCCTTGGTACCGCAATAAAGGATAGCCACCTGTTCGCCGACAGGCATGGGCGAATACTGATTCTGGATAAGGAGTTTGTTGGTTTTGCGTCCACGGTCGATGGTCATTGCCGTTACGGCATCCATATCGGACGAGAACTTGGCAAAGCTTTCCAGTTCGCGATACTGTGCCTGATCAATTTTGAGGGTACCGGCCACTTTCTTCATTGACTTGATTTGGGCCGAACCACCCACACGCGACACGGAGATGCCGACGTTGATGGCGGGACGGAAACCTTGGTTGAAGAGGTCGGTCTCGAGGAAAATCTGACCGTCGGTGATGGAAATCACGTTGGTGGGAATATAGGCCGATACATCGCCTGCCTGCGTTTCGATGATGGGGAGCGCTGTCAACGAGCCTCCTCCCCTCACCTGACCCTTGAGACAAGCCGGAAGGTCGTTCATCTGCTCGGCCACCTCCTGCTGGGAGATGATCCGGGCGGCACGTTCGAGGAGACGCGAGTGGAGATAGAAGACATCGCCGGGATAAGCCTCACGACCCGAAGGACGACGCAGGATGAGCGACACTTCGCGATAGGCTACTGCCTGCTTGGAAAGGTCATCGTAAACCACGAGGGCGTGGCGACCCGTATCGCGCAGATACTCACCGATGGCAGCGCCGGCAAAGGGTGCAAAATACTGCATGGCGGCGGGGTCGGCAGCGGTGGCTGCGACGACGCAGGTATAGTCCATAGCGCCGTATTTACGCAATGTCTCCACGAGAGAAGCCACTGTAGAACCCTTCTGGCCGATGGCCACATAGATACAATAGACGGGTTTTCCGGCTTCGTAGTTGGAACGCTGGTTGATGATGGTGTCGATGGCGATGGCTGTCTTGCCGGTCTGGCGGTCGCCGATGATGAGCTCACGCTGACCGCGTCCGATAGGAATCATGGCATCGACCGACTTGAGACCCGTCTGGAGAGGTTCCTTCACGGGCTGACGGAAGACAACGCCGGGAGCTTTTCGCTCGAGAGGCATTTCGAACTTCTTGCCGCCGATGGGACCTGCGCCGTCGAGCGGTTCGCCCAGCGGGTTGATGACGCGACCGAACATCTCCTCGGAGACCTGAATGGAAGCGATACGGCCGGTACGCTTGACAACCATGCCTTCTTTCACCTTCTCGCTGTTGCCCAACAAGACGGCACCGACATTGTCCTCCTCGAGGTTCATGACGATACCCATCACACCGTTGTCGAATTCGAGCAACTCGTTGGCCTCGGCATTGCTGAGTCCGTAAATACGGGCTACACCGTCGCCGACGGTCAAGACGTTGCCCACCTCCTCGAAGCGGGCGGTGGTGTCAATGCTGCGCAGCTGGTCCAGAAGGACCTCGGAGACTTCGCTGGCTTTGATATTATTCATAATGTTACCTTAAACGATTCGTTTGTTCTTGTCAATAAACTGCTTCTTGATCTTCTCAAACTGCGATGCCAAAGAGGCATCGAGCCGGAGGTCATCAATCTGGAAGATAAAACCGCCCAACAGGTCGGGTTTCACCTCGGTGTCGAAGTTGACCTTCTCCCCTTGCGGGACACGGGACTGTATCCACTTGTGGAGTTTCTGCTCCGTTTCCTTGGATACGGGAACCGCTGTGGTGAGGTGACCGATCGAGATATGTTTCAGCCCGTGATAGAGCGAGACGTAGGCATGGGCGATGAAGGGCATGATCGACTCACGATGATGACTGACAACAAGGGCGGCAAACTTCTGCATCACGGACTCCCGGGCGGAGGGCTTGTCGCCACAGGCCTGACAGATGACCTTTGCGACCGACCGGGCGTCGAGCAAAGGGTCACTGAGCACAGCACGCAGCTGCCCGAGCTTCTGGTAGTTGCGGATGAAAGTGAGACACTGTTCGTAAACAGCATCTTCGGCCTTCTTCTCCACAGCGTAGCTCAGCAGCGCTTTGGCATAGCGTTTGGCAATGACACCGATATCCATGTTTCAGGGGGTTTGGAGTTATTGTCTGTTGTCGTTGATTTCGTCAAGCATGCGGTCGATCAATGCCATCTGTTCCTTGGAGTCCTCGAGGTCCTTACGGAGCACCTTCTCGGAAATGCGGACAGAGAGGAGAGCCACCTGGCGACGGATGTCGCGGATGGCCGATTCCTTCTCGGCAGCGATTTCCTTTCGGGCAGCTTCTATGATTTTCTGCCCTTCGACGGCGGCGTCGGCCTTCGATTTCTCGATCATCTGGGCGCGCATCTCCTGAGCCTGGGCGAGAACTCTGCTCTGCTCGGCGTGCGCTTCCTTTTTCATCTGGGCGATCTCGCTCTCTACCTTGGCCAGGCGTTCGGTAGCCTCACGAGCCTTCTCGAGGCTTTCGTCGATATAGCCTTTACGCTCGTTGAGCATTTTGGTTATCATGGGGAAACCAAATTTGGCCAATACGAAGAAAACCGTACCAAAGGCGATCAGCATCCAAAAGAGAAGACCGCTATCGGGAACCAAAAGTGACATGTGACAGCCTACTTAAAATTAAAACGGATGGAATCTGAATAAAGACTCGCCCGAATTACTTCATAAGAATAGCCAAGAGACAGGCAACGGCACCAATCAGGCAGACACCCTCGACGAGGGCACCGATGATAATCATAGGCGTCTGAATCTTGCTGATAGCCTCAGGCTGACGTGCCATGGCATCCATGGCTGCACCACCGATTTTTCCGAGACCGATACCTGCACCGATTGCTACGATACCTGCGCCGATAGCTGCACCTGCATAAGTGAGGTTGGCAGCTTCCAAAAGAATTGTACTCAACATAATTTTAATAGTTTTAGGGGTTAATATATTTATTTAGTATTGTCTGAAAATACAGAATTTTTTTAAGCTTCGCTCTCGTGCACCACGGGCTGGGAAAGTCCGATGAAGATGGCCGAAAGCATGGTGAAGACGTATGCTTGGATGAAAGCCACCAAGAGCTCAAGCGCGTTCATGAAGATGGTGAAAAGCACTGCCAGAACGGTCATTGACCCGTTGAGAACCGCACCCATCGAAGCCGTGATGAAAATCATCGAGAAGAGAGCCAACATGGCCGTATGACCCGCCATAATGTTGGCAAAAAGACGTATCATGAGGGCAACGGGCTTGGTGAACATACCCAAAATCTCAATGGGAATCATGATGGGCTTGAGCCACCAAGGCACGTGGGGATTGAAGATATCGAGCCAATAGTGCTTGTTGCCGAAAAGGTTAATCATCAGGAACGTGCAGGTTGCCAGGAAGAAAGTGATGGCAATGTTGCCCGTGATGTTGGCCGAACCCGGAATGAGGCCGATGAGATTGTTGAGGAAGATGAAGAAGAAGGCCGTAAGGAGATAGGGCGCATAGCGGGAGGCATTCTGCGGGATATTGGCCACGATAATGTCATCATAAACCCAACCTACCATCGACTCGACGGCTCCCACAAACCCTTTGGGTGCGGGGTCCTGAACCGTCTTCCCTTTGTACCAACGGGCACAATATAGGAAGATACAGATAAGGATGCAGCAGTTAATCAGCAAGGCCAATGCATTCTTGGTGAGCGAAATGTCGAGCGGTCTCTCACCGGTTGCCACCTCGATGATTTTGCCTTCGTTGTTGCCGCTTTCTGCAATTTGGAATCCTTCATAGACGGCTCCCTCGGGATGATAGAGATGGGACGACGAGAAGACGTGCCAGCCTGTGCTCTCGCTCCTGACGATGCAGGGCAGGTAGAGCACAACTTTGGTGGAACCGATATCCGTGAAATGCCACTCGTACGAATCGAGAATGTGTCCGAAAATCATGCCCGAAATGTCCGGTCCCTCCTGCTCAGCAGCAACCGATGCGGCAACGTCTCCTTCTGCGGCCGTAAGCGAACCGGGAAGGAAGAACCCCAACATCAGAGCCATCGCGAAGAGCGTCAGTTTCAAACGCGTCATATACTATTTATTTAATTTAGCAAAGAATATAATCTCAAAGATGAGACTTGTGAAATAGATACCCAAGAGGTCTATCGAGAACGTCATGAGCGGCACTTGCGGAGCGACAAAGCGAACCGTGACGATGAGCACAATGGCCATCAGGAGTTTTACGACTTTGCTCCCCAGAACAACCCATACATTCTGTTCGGGAGAATGCTTGCGCATATATTCCCAAAGCAAAACGAAGAGAAACTCATAGACCGTGAAAGTCATCAGCAACCCGGAGTGCCAACGTCCCGCCGGATGATTTCCGAACCACATCCACTGGGCCAAAGCCCAATAGACAACGACAGTCAAAAGCCAAGACCACACAAAACGGTTGGCAGCACCCTTTTGCGAATCGGACGGTACGTTGTTCTGCGTCATCTTATGACATTCAGTTCAAGGGTTCGCTCTCAGAGGTGGACGCAAGCCGAAATGACATTGTGGTTGACCTCTACGTAGCCTGACTGAATGGGCAAAAGCTGTTCGACACCATCCTGTTTGTAGCGAATGTTGCCTTTGACGAGCGTCGAAATCAGGGAGTCGTGATCCTGAAGCACCACGAAGCGGCCTTTGGCACCCGGCAATTCCACGAGTTCCACCTCGCCGTCGAACACGGCTTTTTCAGGACTGTAAACGGTCAGTTTCATAATACGCGCTCCTTATTGTTACTTACCCTGAGCCTGAGCCAACAGCTTCTTGCCCTTCTCAATGGCCTCTTCGATGGTTCCGACATTGAGGAAGGCCTGTTCGGGAAGGTCATCCACTTCGCCATTGAGAATCATGTTGAAGCCCTTGATGGTGTCTTCGATATTCACCATCACACCCTTGACACCTGTGAACTGTTCGGCCACCGTGAAAGGCTGCGAGAGGAAACGCTGTACACGACGTGCACGGTTGACGGTCTGCTTGTCTTCATCGGAAAGCTCGTCCATACCGAGAATGGCGATGATGTCTTGCAGTTCCTTGTTACGCTGCAGAATCTGCTTCACGCGCTGGGCACATTCGTAGTGTTCCTTGCCGATGATGTTGGGATCCAAAATACGGGAAGTGGAATCCAGGGGGTCAACGGCAGGATAGATACCGAGTTCGGTAATCTTACGCGAGAGCACCGTCGTGGCATCGAGGTGAGAGAACGTGGTGGCAGGGGCGGGGTCGGTCAAGTCGTCGGCAGGCACATAGACAGCCTGTACTGACGTGATGGAACCTTTCTTGGTCGAAGTGATGCGTTCCTGCATACGACCCATATCCGTTGCCAACGTGGGCTGATAACCTACGGCTGAAGGCATACGTCCCAAAAGGGCAGACACCTCAGATCCGGCCTGTGTGAAACGGAAAATGTTGTCGATAAAGAGCAGGATATCCTTCGAAGTACCCACCTCGTCGCTGTCGCGGAACGATTCGGCAATGGTAAGACCCGAGAGAGCTACCGAAGCACGGGCTCCGGGCGGCTCCGACATCTGTCCATAGACGAGGGTAGCCTGCGATTTGGCCACCTCATCGTAATCAATCTTGGAAAGGTCCCATTTGCCTTCTTCGAGGCTCTTTTTGAACTCTTCGCCATAGCGGATGACACCGGATTCAATCATTTCTCGGAGCAAGTCGTTGCCTTCACGCGTACGTTCGCCTACACCCGTAAACACAGAGAAACCGTTATGTTTTTTGGCGATGTTGTTGATAAGCTCCATGATGAGCACGGTTTTGCCCACACCGGCACCGCCGAACAAACCGATTTTACCGCCTTTGAGGTAGGGTTCGAGCAAGTCAATGACTTTGATACCCGTGTAGAGCACTTCCTGGGAAGTAGTAAGATCTTCAAACTTGGGCGGCTCGCGATGGATGGGGAGAGGTTTCGTCTTGCTGAGTTCCTTCATTCCATCAACGGTCTCTCCGACAACGTTGAGCAAACGACCCTTCACTTGATCACCGGTAGGCATCGTGATGGGTTGGCCTGTGATGGTTACCTCCAAACCGCGACGCAAACCGTCGGTAGAGTCCATAGCCACACAACGTACCGAATTCTCGCCAATGTGTTGCTGAACCTCGATGATAAGGAGTTTGCCGTCGGGACGCGTCACCGTGAGAGCCTCATTGATTGAGGGGAGCTCCACCTTGCCTTCTTTGGCATCGAGGGCAAAGACAACGTCCACTACAGGGCCAATGACCTGGGAAATATGTCCTTTCTTCTCTGACATAAAATTATATTTTTTAAAAAAGTTATCAAGTTGACTTATGATTTGCCTGTTGTCGGCTATTAATGCTAAACCGCTGCAAAGATAAGCTTTTATTTTGATAATTGCAAAATTTCTGTTCTTTTTTTTGAAAAAAAGGGTAAAAAAACAACTTTTACGTATTTTTGAACATCTTTTTAGGCAATTTTTTTCAATTTTCAGCCCAAATTATTCGTACAATATAAAAAAATACCATATCTTTGCACTGCAATAATTTTAATAAATCACAAAAACAACAAAAAAATGAAACTTTACAAATCATTTCTGGCAGTCGCTGCCGTCATGCTCTGTGCCTGCAGCGGCAAAGCCAAATCAGAGGCTGTCAACACACAAGCAGAGGCTCCTGCCAAAGAGAAAACCATATTGGTAGCTTATTTCTCCTGTACAAACACAACCCGCAAAGTGGCCGAAAAGGTTGCGGAAGCCAAAGATGCCGACCTCTTCGAAATCGTACCTGCCCAAAAATATACGGCAGCAGATTTGGACTGGACCGACCAGCAGAGCCGTTCCTCCTTGGAGATGAAAGAAAAATCTTCACGTCCGGCCATCGAAAGCAAGGTGGAAAACTTCTCACAATATAATAAGGTATATATAGGATTCCCTGTATGGTGGTACACAGCTCCGACGATTATCAACACATTTCTGGAACAATATGACTGGACGGGAAAGACCGTCGTTCTCTTTGCAACTTCAGGCGGCAGTGACATCCAGAATGTTCCCGGCGAATTGACACCTTCTGCCCCCGGGGCTGTGTTCGAAGGCGCTTTTCTGCTCAACGGCGACCCTTCCGTTGATACTGTCAAAGAGATATTGAAATAATCTCCCTGTTCCCTGTTTATAGATAAACAAAACAGCAGTTCACCGGCAATATCCGGAGAGAAAACCGAGACACTATAGCCTCTCCCCTGCCCTGAAGGACGGTCTAAGGTCTAAGGCGCTCTACGTCATGAAGGACGGTCTAGAAGAGCAGAAACTGCAAACAGCCCTGAAAGACAAGGTGAAGAGTTGCTGCTTTCCTCCCAGAACGTGGCAACCCTATGATTCCCCTTATGCCCGTCAGAAGTCTGGCAGTGCCGATGACTGAAATTAAGCAACCAAGAAAATCTCAAAGCACTTTATAAATATTTCTATGAGAAATGCTCCCCCCGCTGTTCGTGAGAATCGCGGGGGTCTTTTGATATTTACTTAGGGTTCACTAAATAAAAGAAATCTTCTGTCTTTTAGCAATATAAACTAATAATTTGGATTTTCAAAAAACGGCTCACCGGCAAAACTAAAAAATAAATTATCCTGAATCAGGATGTTACGAGCTAATAAGTCGCAAATGTGGGTGTCCCATGCTATATGCAAACCGATTTCCGAACTTCGCGTAACGATTTGCAATTTTGCAAACCGATTTCCGAACTTCGCGTAACGATTTGCAACTTTGCAAACCAATCTCCGAACTTCGCGTAACGATTTGCAACTTTGCAAACCGATTTCCGAACTTCGCGTAACGATTTGCAACTTTGCAAACCGATTTCCGAACTTCGCGTAACGATTTGCAACTTTACAAACCGAACTCCGAACTTCGCGTAACGATTTGTTCGTTTCGGAAGACGTAAATCTGTAGAAGCCTGTATATAATTCATGCAGGCTTCTACAATACAAATCCAATAAGAACGAGAATTTTTTTCTTATCACGAAATAAATTTAATATTTTTGAAACAAAATTGAAAATTTCAAAAATATTTCATTTCCATTGTAATTTTTTCTGTCAATTAGATATAATCTTAAAAATCTTATCCGACGGTCTCACCTTGTCCGGCACAGGTATGGAAAAACGTTCTCCCTGATGAACGGTCTCCACATTTTTATAATCTACCTGTATCTGGTCGAGTGTGAGTTCCATCACTCCTGTTGTGGGACCTATAATCATGATGCGGTCACCTTTATGGAGCTCCATCGCGTCACATCTCATATCGCCTATACCTATTCTCGAATACCATCCCATCACTTTGGCTGCATACTCTTTGTGTTCTTTGGCCAACGATCCGTAATGTGAACTCCATTCGCCCAGTTTTTGTCCCAGATAATATCCGTTCCAAAAACCTCTGTTGAAGACACGGGAGAGACGTTCGTCCCAGTCTTTGATTTTCTCGTCAGTATAGGTTCCAAGGGCTATGGCATCGGCAGCTTCGCGATAGCATGAAACGACCGTTTTGACATATTCGGGACCTCTTGCCCTACCTTCTATTTTGAAGACTTCCACACCGGCATCAATCATCTTGTTGAGAAAATGAATAGTCTTCAAATCCTTGGGAGACATGATATATTGGTTGTCAATATCCAAATCTATGTCGTGAGCATTGTCATGAACTGTGTAACCATGTCGGCAGACTTGCGCACAAGCTCCCCGATTGGCAGACTTTCCATATTCATGCAAACTCAAATAGCATTTTCCTGAAACAGCCATACACAAAGCACCGTGAGCAAACATCTCTATCCGAATCCATTTGCCTTTGGGACCGCAAATGTTCTGACGTACTATTTCCTCATGGATATGTTTGACTTGGTCCATATTCAGTTCACGTGCCAAAACAGCCACATCAGCAAATTGGGCATAGAATTTCAATGCTTCGGTATTGGAGATATTCAGCTGTGTGGACAAGTGTACTTCCACATTCCTCTCTCGGGCATAAACCATCGCAGCCACATCGCTGGCAATGACGGCAGAGACACCGGCTTCGGCAGCTGCATCGATGATGGCTCGCATGGTGTCCAAATCGCCGTCATACATGATGGTATTGACCGTGAGATAGGTTTTCATGTGATGTTCTTCACACAAAGCGACAATCTCCGGAAGATCTTCTTTATGGAAGTTATTGGCTGAGCCGGAGCGCATATTCAGGCCCTGAATACCGAAATAAACGCTGTCTGCACCTGCCTGTATGGCGGCTGCCAACGATTCTCTGCACCCGACGGGTGCCATGATTTCAATCATTTCGAAAGTTCTAACATTCTGTCGATGGGCAAACGTGCCCTGTCGATGATTTTGGGATTTACGTTGATTTCGGGTGTTTCGTCCTTAAGACAGTGATAGAGTTTCTCGAGCGTATTGAGCCGCATATAGGCGCATTCGTTGCAATGACAACCTATCTGACCCTCGGCAACTTCGGGAGGAACGGGAAAGAAAATCTTCTGCGGAGCCTGACGTTGCATCTCGTGCAGGATGCCTGATTCGGTGGCCACAATGAATTCGGCAGCTTCGCTTTCCTGAGTGGCATACTTCAGAAGCGCTGCCGTCGAACCTATCTTGTCGGCCAGAAGAGCCACGGGCCGTTTGCATTCCGGATGTACCAATACTTTGGCCTCGGGATGTTCTTTTTTGAGAGCCAGAATGGCTTCGGGAGAAAAACGTTCGTGAACATCACATGCACCGTCCCACAGCAGCATCTTGCGGCCTGTCACTTCGTTGAGATAAGCTCCCAGGTTGCGGTCGGGACCGAAAATGATTTTCTCGTCTGCGGGCAAAGAATCCACCACTTTGCGGGCATTGCCGGAAGTCACTACGATGTCGGTGTAAAACTTGACAGCGGCTGTGGTATTCACGTAAGAGAGTACCGTATAACCGGGATGAGCCTTCACAAACTTACCGAATTCTTCGGCAGGGCAGGAGTCGGCCAAAGAACATCCGGCAGCCAAATCAGGCACGAGCACTTTCTTCCGGGGACAAAGTATCTTGCAAGTCTCTCCCATGAAATGCACACCGCACATCACAATGATGTCGGCCTCGGTCTGAGCAGCCTTCTGGGCCAAAGCCAGGCTGTCGCCCACAAAGTCGGCAATATCCTGTATTTCGCCCAACGTATAGTAATGGGCCAGAATCACCGCGTTTTTCTCCCTGCGGAGCCTTTGGATTTCTTCCGTCAATTTTGATTTATCCATACACACATTATCATTTATATACTTTATTTTTTAAAAAGAAAATCTTAACTTCAAACCCCAATTTTGTTGATGATAGTAGGGGAGTGGACAAGTGAATAACTTTCAGCGCCGGGAGTTATCCCGATTTGTCAACATTTTGTCCACAAAAGAGCTTTCTTTTTTAGTCCGGCTTTACTGGGTTGTATTCACTTTTCTGATGCTGAAATTAACAACAGTAGGCCGGGATGTGCCCGTTTTGTCAACATATTCACCATTATGCTGTTTTGACAGGTGTGAATAATTTTATGTCCTGTTTTCTATGAATAAAGGGTTCAAAAGTTTTTGAAAACTTGTTCTTAAAATTTTTGGATTTCTCAAATCTTCCGATATAGGAAACATGTTTTGAAAATTCCAAATTTAAAGGCAAAAAGTTTTCAAAAGTTTTCAACACGGTTGTTCATTCTTTATTCACAACTTGTAAACCCGCCGTTATGGAATGTCCTGACAGAAACCTTCCGAAAAAATGAATCTTTTCAGGCTGCAAAGATAAACAATTATTTTTGAAACACCAAATTTTGGGTCCAAAAATTACTCTCCACGTTGCAAATCCATCCCCTTTTACACCTTATTAATAAAATATTTTGACTTTCTTACCCGTTATATCATAAATTTACAGTAAATTTGCACACGCAAGTGTGTCTGTTTGAAATCAATTAAATACTTCAGCATTAAAGATAATAGAAATGATAACATTTTTGACCGAGAATGTCGAAATGCCCGAGATCCAGAAGACGCCAGTTCGTGCCTGGATTATCAATGTGGCCAAAGAGTATGGCAAACGAGTAGGAGAGATAGCATATATCTTCTGTGACGATGCCAAGATTCTTGAGGTGAACAAACAGTATTTGGGACATGATTATTACACGGATGTAATAACATTCGATTACTCCAAAAAGAAACTGATTTCAGGTGATATCTTTGTCTCACTTGATACTGTCAAATCCAACTCAAAGAAATACAATCAGCCTTTCCTCACGGAACTTCACCGTGTGATTATTCACGGAGTGCTCCACCTTTGCGGCATCAACGACAAAGGTCCCGGCGAACGTGAAGTGATGGAGGCAGCAGAGGACAAAGCACTCTCGATGTTTTCGATTGAATAGTGGGGAGAAACCCAGAGCAGAATGAAATTTCGATACGATGTAGTTGTGATAGGCGGCGGACATGCCGGTTGCGAGGCAGCTCATGCAGCAGCCCGTATGGGTGCCAAAACCTGTCTCATCACAATGGATATGAACAAGATAGGGCAGATGTCTTGTAATCCGGCTGTGGGCGGCATCGCCAAAGGCCAGATAGTGCGCGAGATAGATGCCCTCGGAGGAAAGATGGGAGAGGTGACCGACCGCACTTCCATTCAATTCCGCATGCTCAATCGTTCGAAAGGTCCTGCCGTATGGTCTCCGCGTTCTCAGGCCGATCGCGGAAAGTTCATTTGGGCTTGGCGTCATGTTCTTGAGAATACTCCCGGTCTTTCCATTTGGCAGGATACGGCTGTTTCTTTTGTTTTCGCAGACGATGGGGGAGGGGAGGAGCCCGCCACACGAGTGACAGGAGTTGTTACACAGATGGGTGTGGAATTCGAAGCTGAAGCCATCGTTCTCACAGCCGGTACTTTTCTCAACGGTCTGATGCATATCGGACGTACGATGATAGAAGGCGGTCGCATAGCTGAACCCGCCAGTTACGGCATTTCGAATCAACTCAAAGAAAAAGGAATACGTACTGCCAGAATGAAAACAGGTACTCCCGTTCGCATTGACGGACGTACCATAGATTTCAGCAAAGCGGAACGTCAGGACGGTGAAACGGATTTTCATAAATTCTCTTTTTTGGATTACGAAGCACATCACGATTTGCCGCAGATGCCGTGTTGGACCGTACAGACAAGCCGGGAAGTCCACGAAGTGTTGCGTCGCGGTTTGCCCGACTCTCCGCTCTACAACGGACAGATACAAAGCATAGGTCCGCGTTATTGTCCTTCCATCGAAACAAAGCTTGTCACCTTTCCCGACAAAGACCATCATCTTCTGTTTCTCGAACCGGAGGGCAATGACACACAGGAATATTATCTCAACGGATTCTCTTCTTCGCTCCCTATTGACATCCAATATGAAGCTATGAGAAAGATTCCTGCCTTGGAACATGCCGAAATATATCGTCCGGGATATGCTATCGAATATGACTTCTTCGATCCGACACAATTGACTCATTCTTTGGAGTCGAAAATAGTACACAATCTCTTCCTTGCCGGACAAGTCAACGGAACGACAGGTTACGAAGAAGCTGCCGGTCAGGGACTCGTTGCAGGTATCAATGCAGCGTTGCGGGTGAGGGGAGAAGAAGCTTTCACGCTCGGGCGTGACGAAGCGTATATCGGGGTGCTCATCGATGATTTGGTAACAAAAGGCGTGGATGAACCCTACCGAATGTTTACCTCCCGAGCCGAATATCGTATTCTGCTTCGCCAAGACGATGCCGACATGCGTCTCACGCCCCGAGGATATGCCATAGGACTGGCGGATGAAGACAGATATTCGCTGATGTGCAGCAAAAAAGAGTGGATTGAGAAGCTCTTGGATTTCTGTAAATCGTTTCACGTGAAACTTTCCTTTAATTCCGTTCTGCAGGAATTGGGTTCTTCGCCTCTGAAAGAAGGCTGTAGGCTCATCAATTTGATTGAACGTCCGGAACTGTCCTTCAATATATTAAAAGGTCGTATATGCGAATTGAATGCCCTTCTCGAGGAAATTCCCAATCGTCGCGAAGAAATCATCGAGGCGACCGAAATACGTATCAAATATGCGGGCTATATCGAACGGGAACGTCTCATAGCCGACAAGATTTCACGACTGGAAAAAGTCAAGTTGCCGAAAGACATAGACTATCATGCCCTTTCCCAGCTGACTATCGAGGCAAGGCAGAAACTCTCGCGTATCCGTCCGATCACCATTGCCCAAGCTTCACGCATTCCCGGAGTGTCGCCCGCCGACATCAATGTTTTGTTGGTACTTTTGGGCAGATGAATTTATTTTCTGAATATTTCATTTTTATTTTATTTTCAATATGAACATTAAGTTTCTCGAATCCAACATTCGCACCATTCCGGACTTCCCGATGCCCGGTATCCTCTTTCGTGACGTAACTACTCTCTTCAAAAATCCCCAGTGCCTGCACGAACTCTCTGAGGGAATGTCGGAGATGTACCGCAACAAGGGAATTACAAAAGTTCTCGGCATTGAAAGCCGCGGATTCATTATGGGTCCTGTAGTAGCCAACAACATCGGCGCAGGTTTTGTAACTCTGCGCAAACCCGGCAAACTTCCTGCCGAGACCTATTCACAGAAGTATGAAAAAGAATACGGTTTCGACTCCATCGAGATTCACAAGGATGCCCTGACTCCCGACGATGTCGTTCTCATTCATGATGACCTTTTGGCTACCGGCGGAACGATGCGGGCTGCTTACGATTTGGTCAAAAAATTAGGTGTCAAGAAGATTTATATCAACTTTATTATTGAACTCGCTGCGCTCAACGGACGTTCTGTTTTCCCCGAGGATGTGCAGATTGATTCATTGATAGTATATTAATTTGGTTCAAGCAAAACAAAATCCACGCTTCGACTATCTGAAACAGATTGTCGATAATATGCCCGACTTGCCAGGTGTCTATCGCTACTACGACAAGGAGGGCACTATTATCTATGTGGGTAAAGCCAAGAACCTGCGGCGCCGCGTCAATTCCTATTTTACCAAAGAACACGAATCTCCCAGAACGGCCAGGTTGGTACGTCAGATTTGGGATCTCAAATACGTGGTCGTCAATACGGAAACGGATGCTCTGAATCTGGAAAACCGGATGATCAAGGAGCACCAGCCGAAATATAATGTGCTGCTCAAAGACGGCAAAACTTACCCTTGGATTTGTGTTCGCAACGAAGATTTTCCCCGCGTTTTCCTGACCCGTAATCTTGTACGTGACGGCTCTCAATATTTCGGTCCTTACACCAACGTCGGGGTAGGGAAGGTGCTGATAGAATTCTTTGAACGTACTTTCCGTTTGCGTACATGCAGTCTGAATCTCAAGCCTCAGCTTGTCGCAACAAAGGGCTATAAAACCTGTCTTAAATATCACCTCGGCAAATGCGATGCTCCATGTATATCGAAGGTGTCACGTGAAACATATAACGTTTACGTTGAACAAATCAAGCAGATTTTGCGGGGACATACCCAGGAACTGCTTTCCATGTTGCGTGAAGAAATGATGGAGAAAGCTGCCGACATGAAATTCGAAGAGGCAGCAGATATCAAAAGACGCATTGAACTCATAGAAGGCTACAGAGCGAAGTCCAATATCGTTCCTTCCTCCATTCACAATGTGGATGTTTTCGCCTACGAAGAGGCCGACCAGACGGCTTATATCACTTTCTTTCATCTGGTTCACGGAGCCGTTGTTTCGAGTTACACCATCGAATACAAGAAACAGATTGATGAAGAAAAAGCCGATGTATTGGCTACAGGTATTGCAGAGATGCGCGAACGTTTCGAGAGTACGGCTGTCGAGATTCTGGTTCCTTTCGCTCCTTCAATGGTTCCTGAAGGAGTGGTTGTGACGGTTCCCCAACGGGGTGACAAACGTCGTCTTTTGGAGTTTGCCGAGAAGAATTTGCGGCAATACAGAATCGACCAAATCAAACAAGCCGACAAGCTCAATCCCGAACAACGTACCACCCGTCTGCTTTCCGAGATACAACAGCAATTGGGTCTTCCGCGTCTCCCGCGTCGTATCGAAAGTTTCGACAATTCCAATATCTCGGGTTCCGATGCTGTGGCCGCTTGTGTGGTTTTCACCAACGGAAAACCCGATAAAAGTCAATACAGAAAGTTCAACATCCAGACGGTGGTAGGAGCTGACGACTATGCTTCGATGAGAGAAGTTGTGATGCGCCGATACAAACGTATGATAGAGGAAGACAGTACACCTCCGGATCTCATTTTGGCGGACGGTGGAGTAGGGCAGATGCACGTTATCGAAGAAGGGCTTGCCGAGTTGACGCACCAATATTTCAAACAACAACTGCAAGGCGAACTCTCTGAGGAACGTTTTGCTGTTATACGTGAAAAGCTGGCCATCCCCGTGGGCGGTCTTGTGAAGAACGAGCACCACCGCACACGTCAGATGCTCTTCGGAGATCCGCCGCAGGCTGTCGATGTCAAACAAGGCTCCACACTCTTCCATCTCCTCGAACGAATCCAGGAGGAAGTACATCGCTTCGCCATTTCTTTTCACCGTCAAAAAAGAGCCAAGTCCCAACTGCGTTCGGAATTCGAAGCCATTCCCGGAATCGGTCCAAAAACGCAGCAGGCATTACTCCGGGAGTTCCACAGTTTGAAACGAGTAAAAGAGGCTCCGTTGGCTGCACTTTCGGCTGTGGTCGGTCCTGCCAAGGCGAAGGCTTTGCGGGATTGGTTTGATAATGTTCCACGTGAAACCTGGAACTTGGAATCTGGAACTTGAAACTTGAAACCTGAAACTTGAAACTTGAAACTTGAAACGTGAAACCTGAAACCTGAAACTAATAATTCTTCTGACGAATGATTTACCATCTGTTGATAGACCGCTTTACGGGTGACCCGCATGCGAAGGGGAGAGGGTTCAAAGGCGGAACGTTACCAGGAGTAACCGCCCATTTGGACTACATCCAAAAGCTGGGTGCCGATGCCATTCTTCTCTCTCCTTTTTTGCGTACGGCAGCCTATCATGGCTACCATTGGACCACCGACGGTTGTGAAATCGAACCGCGTTTCGGCACGGAGGAAAATCTCCTCGAACTCATCGCAGAAGTTCACTCCCGGGGTATGAAAATCATTGCGGACTTTGTGCCCAACCATTGTCATCTGTCCAACCCTCTTGTGAAGAATCATCCGTCCTGGTTCCGTCACGATGCACAAGGTAAACCAGTCGGGTATTTCGGTTATCGGGAGATGCCGTGCTTCGACCTTGATGTACCCGAAGCTTCGGATTTCATGATTGGGATGGCTCTCAGGTTTTGTGAATGGGGTTTCGATGCCCTGCGCATCGACCACGCTACCGGTCCGAGCTATGGGTTCCTTTTACGACTCCGTTCGGCGCTCCGCGAACAATATCCTTCTGTCCGGATTATCGGGGAGGTGGTCGGTGCAGAAGATTTTGTCTTACGCGATACAACGCTCACTCTTTTTCGTCAAAGAGCCAAAAGTTATGGACTCCAGGAAGCCCGTCAGATGGAATACGTCGGAGTGCTCGACGGAGTGCTCGACTATCGTTACTATGGTATCCTCTACGATTTCATTTCACGAATACGTGTGCGCAGAGACAAAGACTATGATGCCGTCTTCCGGGACGAAAAACTCAATCGTCGCCTTCGCCGTCATTTTGCAAACTATCCTCCCGATTTCCATCTTTGGCTTTTCCTCGACAATCACGATGTGAACCGCGCCCTTCTGCTCTGTCACGGTGATAAGGTTCTCTTGCAACGGGCTATGGATTTCACAAAACAATGGTCCCGCACCTTCATCATGCTCTATGGCACGGAGTGCGGCCTCACCAACCGCCGTCCGCTTTCTGCCTCCGTTCCTTACGATGACGAGCACGTCCGTCCCTGCATGACTTGGTGAACAAATTTGAAAACCTAACAAATTCCATATAATTATGAATGACAAAGAACAAATATTGCAACCTTGGTACGCCATCAATGACGATCCAAAACAATACGAAACCTTTACCTCGAGGTTTTCAGGGGCCGACGGAAACAAACACAATGAGGCTATGTCCAAAAGATGGGATTTGACCGATCCCCAGCGTCTCAAAGCCAAGGCAATTGTCGAAGGAATAAATTGGCTGAGGACGGTCACCCGGACTGCGCGTCTGGCGCTGCAGGGAGCTCAGTATAACGACGATAAAAGCATTGACTGGTACAAAGAACAAAAGGAACGAGGACTCTGCGATGTATATTACTACTTTGACCAATGGTCCTCAGGCCCTTTGCAGCCGGATGACCATCAGGCTGTCATTTGCTGGTACTCCGGCGGTGACATACGCTATTTCAATTATGCCATCGACGAACAATATAATCTTTCTCTGGTTGAACGGGAGATGTTTGACAAAAAGTACCAGAAACCGGAATTGTTCGACAACAGCGAACAATTGGCAGAGGTGCTAATCGAGCTTTCCCGATTTGCCGGAGGCTATTGGGGCTCGAACTTTCTCCAAGCGGCCATAAAGGCGCGCAGCGGAGATTTGGTAGGTGCTCTCAATCTGAGTCAGACCGGCTCAGGGATGGGTTCATGGTATGATACTCCCTTTTTCGAGTCAACCAAAGAGTTGACGGCCTCCCTTGCGGCCGAGCGTCATTTTGCGTTGCTTTATCTGATTAACTGTACTTGAATTTGTTGAAAGATGGATTACAAACTTTTCCCGATACCGTTGGCCGACATCAACCGTCCGGTTTATTATATGGTCAAAACCGCCTTGTGGCAACGTTTCCCCAAAAACTTTCTGAAGGACGATGACGAGCTCCAAGAAGAGTGGGAGGAATTGCGCGACCAGATAGGTTCCGGCTATTTGACTTTTCCTTCGGCAGATTTCAGTTTTCCGTACGATGACGATACCCTCAAGCGAGAGGCTATCATGTTGAAAATAGATAGCGAGAGTTACGGTTATATCTTGGAGAATGGCGTACGTCATCCCTACGTACCTAAACCTATCGAACTAGACGATTATTATAATCCTTGGACGGGAGAATGGGAGGACGATGAACAAAGTCCGCAGCCCGAAGTTCACTATGAGTACGTATTTGATGAGACCCATTATTTCATCGGATTTGACAAATACACGGAACAATACCGTGTTGTGAGACGAAAGAATACCTTCCGGGCAGACGGTGTTCGTCCATTATGCCGCTATAATGCTGAAGAGGTGGTTCAGGCCATCGATCGTCTCTTGCCTGTGGTGAAGGAGGCGCATCTGACCCGAGGTTATTGGACAACACGTCTTGAGACCACCCGCCGCATGCTTGAGGAGAAAGTCAACGAGTTACATACGCTCCACAACGGAGGCCTCTATGACTCTCATGTTTTGGCTCGTTTGTTGGACGAGTCTGCCTTGGAAACCGAACGATGGAAACCTTTGTTCGACGAATATGTAACTTGCTTGAAACAGTTTGCAATGTGTGCAGTCACTTTGGGTTGGATTGGCAGTCCCGGAGATTCGATTGACTCATATCTGAAGCAGCACAAACAGATAAATCAGGCGCAAATTGAGGCAATACAGAAGGAACGGCAACGCAGAGCGGGGAAGGACACCGAGCCGGATGATATCATTGAACACGAACCGATGCCTACACCTCCGTTGCCGGATAATGGGCCGCTGCCTGACTCTGAATCCAAAAGTTCGGAGAGCTCTCGTGAGGAGAAGAACCGAGCCATCCGCCGGCGTGTGTTTTGGTATATGGCAATAGCCGTCGTGATGGTGTTTGTGATTCTGTTTGCCAAATATTCCATCACGGGTTCCGTGACCGTTTCGGTCGGTGTCATTACTGCCATCATTCTTCGCAATATCAATCGCCTGAAGGAAGGTTACGAACAACCCTCTGACAGTCAACCCCGGTGGTTTACACTCCTTTTGGTTTTTATCGGTTTGTTCGGCACGCTTGGGGGCATCGTTGGCTGCAAAATGTTGGCAGATTGTGTTTACCGGGTGAGCGAGGGTGGTATTACGCCCTGGTCTCTCTTCGACCTTGTGGCTGCTGTGACAATTCTCGTGTTTATCTACAGTGTCATAATGCTCAAGGGTGTTAAGGGCAAACAGAAACGTCTCTTCCTCTTCCTGATGGTCCTCTCAGCAAGTCTTTTTGTAAGTCAATGTACCGGTTCTCTGAGTTCCTCCAAACAAATAGAAAATATCAAGCAGACTACTATTAACCCGATTGAAACCCCTGTTGGGCAAGAAGCTCCGGTTGAGGAATAAGCTCCTTCCACTGCGAGGGCAAAGGAAAGACCGACTGTGCTCTTTGTCAGGGGACAGGCTGCCAATACTACTATACATAGCGTAGTTGTGCGGGAGGCATGCCGAAATGCTCCTTCACATATTTGCCGAAGAAGGATGGATTGGGGAATCCCAGTTTATTGCAGATTTGCTTGATACTGAGGTCTGTCTGTTTCAGATTGTAGCGGATGTCCTCCAACACTTGCTCACGTATCCACTCGATGGCTGTTTTCCCGGATTTGTTCTTACAGACCGTCGTGAGGTATTTGGGCGATACACACAGCTCATCGGCATACCATTCCACAGGACGATGCTTCACGGGGAGACTGCCTAACAGCTCGAGAAACTGCTGGAAGAGTTCGTCAGAACTGCTATGCCGGAGATCCACGTTATTATCGGCTGGCTGCATACCTTTTACAAGTCCGCAGAGACACAGGAAGGCTCCACTCAGAAACGACTGCATCACCTCATTGTGGAAATTATAGGTTTTCTTGGAATAGATAAATATCCGGAGCATATTGAAAAAGTGGTTCATCAAGGCGATGTCCTCTTCATCTATCGTGATGACATGTATGCGTTGGATATAGAACATGTCTGTCCATATCGTCATTTTCTCCCGCAGAAAAGTCTGTAGGATTCTGTTGGTGACGAAGATGGCGTTGAATTCGAATTCCGGGGAAAGCATGAAATTGGTGAACGAAGTATTGGGCGGACATACCAGCAAACGGTTTTCTGCCAATTCTGTGTGTGTGCCGTCGATATCCACATTTGCCTTGCCCTTACAGCAGAACACCACCATATTCATCTGGAGCCTATTGGGTGACGGCTCTGTCAACAACCGTATATTGTCTATCATGATGATGTCGCTGTCGGAATAGCTCACCGTTGCGTCAGCTTCCGTCAACTGCGACTCTGCAATCTTATTCAGTGTCAGTTCTTCTCTGTCCATGTTGTTGTTCTTTTTTTCTGATTTCGAGTGCAAAGGTAGTAAAAAAATCCCAATAATCGCGTTCTATTTCACCCAAAATTTGTCCCACTTGGGAATAAAGAACAAAAAAGAACATTTTCCGCTCAAAAAGGAACAAAGATGTTTGAGAAAATATGCCGAACTTTGCATCCGTTTTTGAAGAATTAAAGTAAAAACAGTATGATGAGAACAAGGACTTGGACAGCGTGCGGACTGGCGGTTATACTTACTGCCGGTTGCACCGACAATAAGGACGGGCAGAATGTCAGACCCGTCAGTGTGAAGACAATGACGGTTGTGGCTACTGCGACTGCAGCAACGCAGGGCTACAGCGGTACGATAGAGGAAGAGAGCGGCTCATCTCTGAGTTTCCCGACAGTGGGAACGCTGAAGAACGTGAGTGTCGAAGAGGGGCAGATGGTGAGTCAGGGACAGTTGATAGCAACGATTGAAGAAGCTTCGCTGCAAAGTGCACATGATGCCGCATTGGCGGCCAAGGAACAGGCTCTGGATGCCGAACAGCGCATGAAGTTGCTTCACGATGCAGGAAGCCTGCCCGAAATAAAATGGGTGGAGGTGCAGACGCAGGTGCGTCAGGCGCTGGCAGCAGAGAAGATGGCTCAAAAGGCACTCAGCGATGCCCGGCTCTATGCGCCGTTCAGCGGATACATAGCCGAGAAGCAGGCCGAGGCCGGACAAAGCGTGGCACCGGGCGTGCCCATCGTGAAGCTGGTCAGGATAGACCGCGTGAAGGTCAGCATCAGCGTCCCCGAGGAGGAAATCTCGCAGATACGGACAGGGCAGCCGCTACAGGTGAGCGTATCGGCTCTGGTCGGCAAGACGTTCGAGGCGAAGGTCACGGAAAAGAGCGTGACAGCCGATGCGCTGTCGCGGTCGTATGAGGTGAAGGGGATTATCAGTAATCCGCAGCACGA
>FLNY01004585.1_pt1 | contig 22813 bp, 14 predicted proteins | sample 1140381 | NCBI WGS metagenome assembly FLNY01 (sample SAMEA3878172, study PRJEB12797) | bioreactor metagenome | biome: Moose rumen | place: Sweden | collected 2011-10
GGCTTGAATTGTCGTTACGGCGTCAACTTTTACGCCCAAAATTTCAGCCATTAAAATTTCTATCCAAAATTTTTTAAGTTTAAAATCAGCTACATAATTTTTTGAACGGCTTGAATTGTCGTTACGGCGTCAACTTTCACGCCCAAAATTTCAGCCATTAAAATTTCTCCCCAAATTTTTTAAGTTTAAAATCAGCTACACAATTTTTTGAACAGCTTGAATCATCGTTACGGCGTCAACTTTCACGCCCAAAATTTCAGCCATTATTCAACAGTTACAGATTTAGCCAAATTGCGCGGCTTATCAACATCACAACCGCGAGTAATTGCCGCGTAGTAAGCCAAAAGTTGCAAAGGTACAACCGTCAACAACGGGATTAATAATTCATCTGTATCCGGTACAAAAATTACGTGGTCAAGATAATTTGAAAGTTGAGAATCGCCCTGCGCCGCAATTCCAATTACAATAGCATCACGCGCCTTAACTTCCTTAATATTTGACAAAGTTTTTTCGTAGACAGATTTTTGAGTAGCAAGAGCAATAACCGGCACGCCCTCGACAATTAAAGCAAGTGTACCGTGTTTCAATTCGCCGGCGGCGTAAGCCTCCGCGTGAATGTAAGAAATTTCTTTGAGTTTCAACGCGCCCTCAAGTGCCACGCAATAATCTAAACTTCTTCCAATATAAAAAACGTCGTCATTAAAGCCGTACATCTGCGCGAAAGTTTTAATTGGATCTACGTCAGAAAGAGTTTCTGAAATTTGCGCAGGAATTTTTTTCAACAAATTAATCAAACGTTCAATTTCATTTTCCGGAATAGATTTTGAAAGTTGCGCCATATAAAGTGCAAGCATAAACATTAAAATTAATTGCGTAGTATACGCCTTAGTTGAGGCGACGGCAATTTCAGGACCGGCGGCAGTCAAAATTACAAATTCCGCCTCCCTTGCGATTGAGGAGCCAACAACATTTGTAACAGCTAAAGTTTTTGCGCCGAGTCTTTTAGATTCTTTCAGCGCGGCTAAAGTGTCTGAAGTTTCGCCGCTTTGACTTACAACTATAACTAAAGTATTTTCGTCAACTATAGGCGAACGGTAACGAAATTCGGACGCCAAATCGACTTCAACAAGTTTTCGGACAAGTTTTTCAATGTAAAATTTGCCGACAAGTCCTGCGTGGTAAGCCGTGCCGCAAGCTACAATATAAATTTTGTTGATATTTTTCAGAAAATCGGAATTCCAATTTAATTCGTTAAAATTTACTGAATTGTTAAGAATGTGCGGCGAAATAGTATCACGAACTGCCTTTGGTTGCTCGTTAATTTCTTTGAGCATAAAATGTTCATAACCGCCTTTTTCGGCGGCGGCGGCGTTCCAGCTGACGTGGAAAATTTTTTTAGAAATTGGCGCGCCTTGACGATTTACGAATTGTACATTATTTTTTTGTACAATGGCTATATCGCCGTCGTTTAAGATATAAGTTTTGCGCGTGTAAGAAATAATTGCAGGAATATCTGACGCAATAAAATTTTCGCCATTCTCGCCGAGTCCAATAACCAAAGGGTTATCTTGTTTAGCGGCAATTAAAGTATCGGGGTGGAATTTTGACATAAAAAGCAAAGAATAAGAGCCTTCGATTTTTGCCAAAACTTCACGCACTGCAAGTAAAAAATCGCCGTGATAATTTTCTTCGATTAAATGTGCAACAACTTCAGTATCAGTTTCAGAAATAAATTTGTGTCCTTTAGAAATTAAATCCTGTTTAAGCGGTAAGTAATTTTCGATAATTCCATTATGAACTACGACAAAATTTCCGTGGCAGTCTGAATGAGGGTGCGCGTTGACATCAGAAGGGCGACCATGAGTAGCCCAGCGCGTGTGTCCAATTCCAATAGTACCATTTGGCAAACGCCCTTTTAATTTTTGTTTAAGAGAATCGAGACGCCCTACAGCTTTTTCAATAAAAATTCCTTCATCGCCGCAATTTACAGCAACTCCCGCACTGTCATAGCCTCTATATTCAAGTTTAGTTAATCCGTCTAACAAAAAATCAATGGCGCGTTTATTGCCAATGTAGCCTACAATTCCGCACATATATTTTTTCCTCCAAAGTCTATGAATTTTTCGTGAATCACTTTGACGATTATATATTACCGCGCTTTTATCGTCAAATTTTTAAAAGTTATTTATAAGTTTATTTTTTTGAGAATACGGCTTTTCTTTATTGAATTTCTTTAGAAATATTTTTTGAAGATACGGCATTTCTTTCTTTAGAAGAAAGAAACAGCAAATGCTCTTATTCATCACATTTGCAAGCAAAAGAAAGAATCGCCGCGCACCTGCGTTTTTCGCGTTTAACTTTCCCAAAATTTAAAGATACAACCGCGTTTTCTCACGTTACCGCAATTTAAAGTCCCAAGCAAAAACGAAGTGCGGTGCGCGGCATTTAAATTCTTAAAAAATTTTGTGCGGCTTTAATTCCGTCAATAGCTGAACTCATAATCCCGCCCGCGTAGCCCGCGCCTTCGCCAATAGGATAAATTCCCGCGTGGCTGATGGATTGAAAATTTTCTTTGTCGCGCAGAATCCGGCAAGGCGCACTTGTCCTAGTTTCAATTCCTGTAAGTGCAACATTCGGCGCGGCGAAATTTTCTATTTTGCCGTTCCAAAAATTCAGCGCGTCTTTCAAAGTTGCAGAAACTTCAGCCGGTAAACATTTATTCAAGTCAGCAATTTTATAGCCGAGCGGATAAGTTGGATTAACTAAAAATTTTTTACAATCTGCGCGACCGTTCAGAAAATCGCCGACACTTTGTACAGGCGCACAAAAATTTTTTCCGCCGAGTTCAAATGCCAATTTTTCAAAGTGCTGTTGAAATCTTACGCCGCTTAAAATATCCCCGCCGAAATTTTTAAAATCAGCTTTATCAACCGTGACAAGTAACGCGCTGTTTGCTACGCCGGAATTTCTGGAAAAATTACTCATGCCGTTTGTAACAATTTGAAAATTTTCCGAAGTTGCCGCCACAACTTGCCCGCCCGGACACATACAAAAACTATAAGCCCCGCGCCCGCGCTTTAAATCTTTGTAAGTCAAAAAATAATCTGCCGCAGGAAGTTTTGGATTTTTAAAATCTGCGCCAAATTGTGCGCGATTAATAAATTCTTGCGGGTGTTCAATTCGCACTCCAACTGCAAACGCCTTAGCCTCCATTGCTACGCCGTGACGATTCAGCATTTCATAAGTATCGCGTGCAGAATGTCCCACGCCTAAAAAAATTACGTCAGCCAAAAATTTTTCGCTGTTGTTGATAATTGCACTAAAAACTTTGCCGCCGGAAAATTCTAAATCTGTAACTTGCGAATTGAAATAAATTTTCCCGCCCAAATTTATAATTTCTTGCCTAATATTTTTTACAACTTCGCGCAGTCTGTCTGTTCCAATGTGCGGCTTATTCAGATACAAAATTTCAGCAGGTGCGCCCGCCGCTACAAAAGTTTCAAGTACAAAATTTACAAGTGAATCATTTGTACGCGCCGTTAATTTTCCGTCTGAAAAAGTTCCCGCGCCGCCTTCGCCGAATTGTACATTTGAATTTTCGTCAAGTTCGCCTGTACTAAAAAATTTTTCAACCGCCGCCGCCCTGCTGTCAATATCGCCGCCGCGTTCAAAAATAATTGGCTCCAAACCTGCGCGAGCAAGCGTTAAAGCCGCAAACATTCCCGCAGGTCCAAAACCAACAATTATTGGGCGAATGTTTTTTAAAGTGCGTGGCAGTTTGACGCACTCAAAAATTTTTTCGGCAGGAATTTTTTCAAGATTTTTATCACGCGCCAAATTTATTTCGCCGTCAAATTCCACTTCCAAAATATAATTAAATTTAATTCCCACGCCATGATAACGCCGAGCGTCAATAGTTTGACGAATTATTTTTAAATTGCTAATTTTTTTTACTTCGATTTTTAAGTAAGCCGCCGCTATTTCTGATAAATTTCTTTCGTCGTTTAAATCGACCGCTAAATTTTTTATTCGGATTTTCAAAAATTTTTACTCCTTAAATTTGCAAGTAACATCAACTTCATCTGCCGTGGAAGTTACGCCGTCCGGCAAGTTCAAGCGCAATTTTCCAATAAAAGTTTTTGCATTTACAACGAAATTTAGCGGCTCCGTTTTAATTGAGTCAATGGAACTTAAAATTTCTTCCCTGCCGACAATGTCTACTGTTTGCGGATTTACAATCAATTCAGAAATTTCCCGCCCTTCCGGTATTGTAATATCTGCAACAACCGGAACAGTTTTTTGTTGAAGTTCATTTGCTATTTCAACTGTTACGGTAATGACTGAAGGCGCAACCCTAACGCCGCGCACTTCCCGCCCGTCTTCATCAATCGCCGTCATTGGTACAAGAATATCAAAAGTTTCACTGTTATCATTAAGTCCAATGTAACCTATAACACGTTTTACGGCAGTTACAGGCGTTTTTGGTCCAATCAAAGTTATACTGGTTGAAGATTTTTCAAGTGCTTTAACTACAGAATTAGTTGCCGGTGAGCCTGTCACAATTACTTCAGCCGGCATTTGTTTTTCAATGTAAGGATCCAGTTGCACGTGAATTGTTGCAGGCGTAATACTTTCAAGTTCAAATCCTTTGGGAAATGACGCCTCAATAGGAATTTCATATTCACCTTCGGCAGAATAATTTTGTAAATTTGCAAACGCACGAATATTATTAACGCCATAATCAATGAAATAGGAGCGCGGCGCACTCAATTTAACTCTGATTGTTTGTTCTGTGTAAACTGCCTTAAAATTTTGCGGAGTATTTGCCATTGTAACCGGTATATCGTAAGAATCATTAATCGTGGGATTTTGCGTATCCATTACGAAAAACCATAAAATCATTGAAGAAAGAAGTGCTACGATTTTTTGTATTTTATTGCGCTGAAAAGCGTCTTTAATCTGTTCCAGCATCGTTTTTTCTCCATTTCGTGAAAAGATTTCCTATAGAATTTTTGTGCGGATGAACAAACGCCGGGCGAATCATTTTGGCTAAAGTGTCGCCGTCCAAATGCCGCGTCAATTTTCCATTTTCCGCAATAGAAATTGTCCCTGTTTCTTCACTGACAACCAAAACAAGCGCGTCACATTGTTCAGAAATTCCAAGAGCCGCCCTGTGGCGCGTTCCCAATTCTTTTGAAAGTCCTGTTTTTTCTGTAAGCGGCAAAAGACAACCTGCAGCATAAATTCTTTTTCCACGAATAATCGCCGCGCCGTCGTGCAACGGTGTATTAACAAAAAAAATATTTAGTACAAGTTCAGAAGTTATCATTGCGTCTAATTTTATTCCAGTATCGCTGACGTCATTTAAGCCCATTTTTCTTTCAATAACCATCAACGCGCCGGTTTTTGTGGCTGATAAAGATTTTGACGCCTTAACCAATTCTTCGACAACTTTATTTGCCTCTGCCACATCCAGTGAAGTTCTTTCTGAAAAGAAAAATCTTCCCTGCCCTAACCTTTCAAGCGTGCGCCGCAATTCCGGTTGAAAAACTATTGGGAATAATATAAAAGTCCACGTCATAACTTTTTCAAATATCCACGATAACAAATTCAGTTGAAAAACGTTGCAAAAAAAGTTTGTCATAAATAAAACCAAAATTCCTTTTGCAAGCGTAATTGCGCGAGTCCCCTCAAGCATTGCATAAAGTTTATAAAGTATAATTGCAACCAGTAAAATTTCCAAAATATCAGCCGGTCTGATTGTCGCCGCAAGCCCAACTAATTTTTCCGGAAAAACTGCATTAAGCGTCATTAACACCCCTCCTTTGAACGCCGCCGCCGTCGAAATTCGGAATAAATTTTTCTTCGGCAGTTTTGCCAATTTGAATATAACAGTTTTTTATTCCAATATCAACTGCATAATTTACAACAGAATCATATTCAAAAGTTGTAAGCCGACGATTAATCTTTTTAAATTCGGCGGCACGAAAAAGCGGCGTGTACTGATTCATCAAACTGATAAAAATTTTATCGCCGAAATTTTCATAAAGCCAATCTAAAATTTTAAAACTGTCACGCCGAAAATTTGGCAAAATTAAATGACGAACAATAACGCCGCGCGTCATATTTCCTTCAGAATCAAATTTACATTCGCCGACAAGCTCAAACATTTTTTTTATAGCGGCGGTTGCAACAGAAAAATAATTTGGCGCGTTTGAAAAAATTTTGGCGGCGTCATTATCAAAATATTTTAAATCAGGAAGAAAAATATCGACGCGATTTTTTAACAAGTCAAGCGTCGATAAGTTTTCATATGAATTTGTATTATAGACGACGGGAATTTTTAAGTTGCGGGATTTAGCGGCGTCAAGGGCAGTGCAAATTTGCGGGACGTAATGTGTAGGCGTTACAAGTTCAATATTATTTGCACCGCGTTTTTGTTGTTCGATAAAAATTTCTGTAAGCCTTTCATTTGAAATTTCCTTGCCGTAATTTTCACTGCTTATTTTAAAATTTTGGCAGTAAACACATTTCAAATTGCAATGAGAAAAGAAAATAGTACCCGCACCGTTTTTGCCCGTCAAGCAAGGCTCTTCCCATTTGTGCAAGCTGACAAGTGCTACAAGAATTTTTGTACCGGCTCCGCAGAATCCAATTTTTTCATTGCGATTAATTCCGCAATTTCGCGGACAAAGTCTGCAATTTTTTAATAAATCAAGAATCATATTGCGGATAATTCCTTAGCGATCTTTAAACATTCCCCTGGAGAAATTGCGTTTAATACCGCTCATACGATTTTCTCTTTCAAATTCTTTTTCTGCAAGTTTATCAAGGCGTTCAATCGTAGACATTGATTTATCTTCCTTGATTCTAATCTGCATAGCCTCGGCGGCTTTTCTTGTTTGATCTCTTAACCGGCTTAGGCAATCCATGCAATAAGTACCGCTGGTTATTGGACGCCCGCAACTCATACAAGGGTAAGTAGCATTTTCATCGTGCTTTACTGCTGCATTGGAAAAAATTCCGTCCTGCATCATTCTTTTCATCATTTTTTCGGTTGCGCCGGTTGCCTCCATAACTTCTTTCACTGAACTGCCGGGGTTATCCCTAATATATTTTATGACTTGTTCTTCAAAATCCTTTTCTTGCTGAATGCAATCCTTGCAAACTCTTTCGCCGTGCATAGACGCAAAAACTTTTCCGCATTTTGTACAATTTCTGATTTTTGGTATGTTGATTAAAGCCACACTAATCACCTCATTAATATTGACGGTAAATTTATATACAAGAATTGCAACGCCGCCAAATTAAAATTTACATCCTTTCAAATTAAATTTTTTTTAAGTTTAGCAAATTTATTATTTTACGTCAACAAAATATTAAGACTATTTTGCACTTTTCAGCGTCAGAAATAAATTCTTGCAATATAAAAAATATTGTGTTAAACTTAATCCCTAAAAACCGCGGCGCAGTTTGTCGAGACTCCGACGCAGACTTTGCCGCCGGAATTAAAAATTTTTCAGGAGGATTTTAAATGTTAAACAAAGCTGACAAAGAAGAAATTGTAAAAAAATACGGCGTTCACGAAGGCGATACCGGCTCGCCGGAAGTTCAAATTGCACTTTTGACGGCGCGTATTTCCTATCTTACCGAACACCTTAAGGAACATAAAAAAGATCATCATTCCCGCCGCGGCTTGTTGAAAATGGTCGGGCAACGCCGCCGCCTTTTGAGTTACCTTAGCAAGAAAAATATCAATCGTTATCGTGAAATTATCGCACAGTTGAATTTGCGTAAATAATTAATTTGGAATTTTTTTATTTAATTATTAAAATTTGATTAGAATGGCGGACTTGAAACAGTTCGCCTAATTTTGTATTAAAGGCAAAATAAATTTTTGACGATATATTTTTTAGGAAATAAGATTTACAGGGAAGTTTTTTGCACTTTTAGGAGGCGTTTTTATTATGATGAGGTCTTTGTGGTCTGCAGCATCCGGAATGGTGGCGCAGCAAAAAAATATGGACGTTGTGGCTCATAACTTGGCAAACGTCAACACTTACGGCAATAAAAAAGTTCGTGCCGAATTTCAAGATTTAATTTATCAAACACTGCGCGACGCGGGCGGTACTTCCGGCGATGGTACACAATATCCTCAAGGCTTGCAAATTGGTTTAGGTACGCGCGTTTCTGCAACCAACAGAATTTTTACACAGGGACCTTTGCAAACTACAGATAATCCAACTGATGTTGGTATTCAGGGCGAAGGATTTTTTCAAGTGCAACTTCCCGACGGTACAACGGCTTATACTCGTGACGGCTCTTTTAAGATTGATTCTAATCGCCGCCTTGTTACAAGCGACGGATTTTTACTTATTCCAAATATTACACTTGAAGAAACTGCAACTGTTGACAGCTTAGTAATAAGCAGTGATGGTGTTGTTTCAGATACGCCTTCCGGCGGTGAACAAACTGAAATTGGAAATATTCAACTTGTACGCTTTATGAATCCTGCCGGACTCTATGCTTACGGAAAAAATTTATATTTGGCAACGGCGGCTAGTGGAGATGCTATTGAAGGCAACCCGGGTTCAGACGGCATGGGCGTCTTAACTCAAAATACTTTGGAAATGTCCGGCGTGCAAATTGTTGAAGAAATGGTTAATATGATCGTTTCGCAACGCGCCTATGAATCAAATTCTAAGGCAATTACTACTTCAGATGCAATGTTAGAAATTGCCAATGGCTTAAAGCGTTAATTGACGCTTAACTAAAATGAAAAAAATTATTTTTATCGCGGCTGTAATTTTCTTGATGAATTTTGCGCCGCGTGTTTTTGCTAATCAGATAGTTCCTGGCGGGCAACTTGAGGCTATGGCGATTGAAGAAGTTGAAAGACTCCTTGCCGAAAGTGGCGAAATTAGACGCCGTGAAATTAGTTTATTACGCCCGCTGGCTAATATTTCTTTACCAAATGGAATTATCGATATAAAAGTTTCTGTACCTGCCGCAACTGTAAATTATATTGGCGTTACCCCAATAAAAGCAAGAATTTCTGTTGGCGGCAGAATGTATCGAGATGTTAATTTTGTAGTTTCTGTAAAAGTTTTTGACTATGTAATTATTGCCAATCATGATTTAAGAATGGAAACGCCCGTTACAGAATCAGATTTTAGGCTTGCTGAAATTCCTATTGACGGGCGCGCAGAATATGTCAAAGATATTCAAGACGTTAAAGGGCTTGTTCCACACAGAATTATTCGCGCAGGTTCGCCGGTTAGCATAAATTATTTTGATCAGCCGCTTGTTATAAGAAGTGGAGCTCCGGTAAAAATAGTTGTGAATTACAAAGGAATTAAAGCCTCTGCTAAAGGAGTTGCAATGACACGCGGGCGAATTGGCGAAATTATAAAAGTTAAAAATGAATCTTCGCAAAGAATAGTTACAGCACGGGTTATTGATTCAGGTACTGTGGAGGTGGTTATGTGATATGTTGAAAAAATTTTTGACAGCGATTTTAGCAGTAACTTTTATATTTACAATTTCAAGCGGCGCAAATGTTGAGGCAAGATCCCTTTGGTCTGATAATCAATGGGGAATGTTTGCTGATAAAAAAGCGCGTGATGTTGGCGATATTTTGACGATTATTATCAGTGAATCGACAACTCAAACTGCCACAAAATCTCGTTCAAATTCTAAATCCGGCAGTACCACTTTAAATGCCGGTACAGGAATTTTCCATTTTTTGGCGGCGGCGGGTGCAAGCGGCTCTGATTCTTTCACTGCTAACGGCTCGGCAAGTGATACTAACAGTTTCAGCGGACAAATTACAGTTACTGTAGTTGAAGTTTTGCCAAATGATAATATGATTGTTGAAGGTACTCAATCTATTTGGCAGAATAAAGACGAACACAGAATCACTTTACGCGGGATTGTTCGTCGCGCAGATGTTCGCGCAAATAATACTGTACTTTCCTCAAGAGTTGCCGACGCTACTTTGAAATTCGACGGCAAAGGACCTTTGAACGCAAAACAACGTCAAGGTATTTTAACTCAAATTTTCAACTTCCTTTTCTAATTCTATGAGTAAAAGTCATTGCACAGGGTGAAAAAATTGAAAGTCAAATACATTGGCAAACGTGAAATTGACACGCCAAATTCTTACAAAATTTTTATGGATGTCATTCCCAATAAAATTTACGAAGTTTTGTCTATTGAACGCGGTTTCTATCGTACCGTTGATGAATCTGAAGAGGATTATCTTTATCCGCCGGAAAAATTTGAAATAATTGAAAATACCCCGCCTGAAAAGAATTTTGAATTTGTGCGGTGATGATAATGTTACTTAAATATCAAGGCAACGGTTACAGAGTTTCTTTTGTTCCAAATCAGATTTACAAGGCACAAAAAGTTCATGTGATACAATGGGTGATGGTTACGCAATTTTTGATGAAGGCGAAGATTGGTATATTTACGGCGTCAACTTTTTAAAAGAAAATTTTGTCGAAGTTGAAGAAACTGCCGAAAATTTACGGCAAGCTGTTTGATTAAAATATTGACAAAATTTAGACGGGGAGGGTTAATCAATCTTAACAATTAAAATTTTTGGAAATGTTCAATAAACCATCTGATGAGGTTTTTATTATGAAAAAATTATTTATGCTTTTAACGCTGATTCTTTGTATAAATTTTACAAGTACAACAGTTTTTGCAGAATCTGCGCCAACAAGAATTAAAGATATTGCAAAAGTTCAAGGCGTCCGCAGTAACCAACTTGTTGGATATGGGCTGGTTGTCGGTTTACCCGGTACGGGCGATTCTGATAAAATTACGCCTATGATAACTTCAACTGCCGCTATGCTCCGCAGTTTTGGTGTTACTGTTGATCTTTCTGAGGCTATAAAATACAAGAATATTGCATTAGTTATGGTTACTGCCAGTTTACCGCCGTTTATTCGTGAAGGCGATACTATCGACACTACTATTAGTTCAATGGGGGACGCCTCAAGTATTCAAGGCGGTACACTTTTACAAACTCCACTTCGCGCAGGTAACGGCGAAATTTACGCAGTCGCACAGGGTCCGGTTTCTACCGGCGGCTTTGTTGCAGGCGGCGGCACAGGCAGTACTGCACAAAAAAATTTCCCTACAGTTGGTACAACTCCTAACGGCGCAATAGTTGAACGTACTGTTGAAGACGATCTGGGCGAAAACGGCTCCCTTTCTTTGAGCCTTTCAAGCGCAGATTTTACTACAGCCTCAAGAGTTGCCGCGGCGATTAATTCTGCTTACGGCGATATTGCACACCCCGCTAATCCTTCAAGGATTGATATTCGTATTCCAAATTATTACCGTTCAAACGTTGTTAATTTTGTTTCGTCGATTGAGGAATTATCCGTTGTTCCGGATACAGTGGCTAAAGTCGTTTTCAATGAACGCACAGGTACTATCATAATGGGCGGCAATGTTACTGTTGACGAATGCGCAATTACTCAAGGCGGACTTTCAATCAGTGTTTCACGCTCCAAAGATGTCTCTCAACCGGAGCCTTTTTCTTACGGTACAACAATAGTTACAAGATATGATGATACTGAAGTTGAGGAACAAAAATCAAATTCTATCGTTATGCCCGCAACTACCAATATTAATGATATTGTCGGCGCGTTAAACGCCGTCGGTGCTACGCCGCGTGATTGCATTTCAATTTTGCAAGCTATGAAAGCGGCAGGCGCAATTCACGCTGTCTTAGAAATTATCTAAAAGTGGCGTAATACCCCTTACGGGGATATAAGCCGCAACTTGAAAAAAAGTAGCCGGAATTTCAATTTTGAAAAACTGGGTAGGGGGCTTTTGGCTAGTCCTTTGAGAATTAGACTTGTTTAGTTGCTCAAGAATCCTCCGCCTAAGAGAGCGCACCACACCGCGCAAGGCGTGGGGAGTGTCAACAAACTGCTAATATTGGAAAAATTTTCAATCGAAAGGGGCGAATTATCAAATGCAAGTTGACGGTTCAACCTTAATGCCGAGTATGAATTCTACAAATACTACGCGGCAAGGCTCCAAACTTATCAGCGAAGAATCCAAATTTCAAGAAGAATTAAACAGCGCAAAAGAACGCCTTGAAAAAGCAACAAAAAGCGGTATAATGACGCCGGAAGAATTGGCACAGCGCGATCAAGATATTAAAGATGCAAGCGTTCAGCTTGAGGGAATTATCTTAAAAATGATGTATAATGAAATGTGGAAAACCGTTCCAAAAGATGAACTTTTTGGCGATGATAACGCTATGGATATTTGGCGCGATATGTACCACGAAGAATTAACCAAACAAATGGCAATTAATGGCGGTATTGGTTTACAAGAATATATTTATCAGCAACTTACTCAAAAGAAATAAAAATATCAATACCGATTTTTATAATTTTTTTCTAGAGAATGTTTACAAAAAAAGAAGTTGGCGCGCGTTATACGCCCGCCGCACTTAGTTTTTGCTTGGGACTTTAAACTGCGGTAACGTGAGGAAACACGGCTATTACTTTAACTTTCTGAAAAGTTAGACGCGAAAAACGCAGGCGGGCGAAGGATTCTTTCTTTTGCTAGGCGTTTTAAAATGCCGACTTGTTAAATCTTAAAACTTTGTAAACAAATCCTAGTGTGTTTTTTTAGGGGTGGTGTTTATGGCAACAACTCAACTTGAAGTTATAAAAAAATTTATGGCTGTCTTAAACAATCACGGCTACAGCATAATTTCTTTAAGCGATGAACAAACTAATCATACTGCGTCAAAAAAAGCCCTTGATGAGGCTATTCGTACTTGCTCCCAGTACAGCGGTATTGAAGACGCTATGGAAAAATTTATTGCGGCTTGTACAAGTGCAACAGGTACAGCTACAGAAAAACTTTTATCAGTTTGCGGAATTAATATCGAAAATAAACCCGGTGTTGAAGATACCGGCGCAATTACCGGTTCGGACGCGGGCGGCGATACTGTAAAAACCAGAGATACTATTGTTCCTGAAAGTGAATCAGCAACTTTTGATTCTGAAACTGATTTATCCACTGTTCATTATGACGACGGCGATTTTCTTACTTTCACTGTAAAAGGTTTAACCGTACGTCTTATCGGCACACGTGATGCAACTTCAAAAGACATTAGCCAATATATTACCGCTGCAAATTTTTCAGAATTACCGGCTTATCAGCAAGTCATTACCGCCGGGCTTTACAAATGGTGGATTGAACAAAGTATCCTACTCAATGAACAATCTTATGATCTGGGCTTTGAAACTGAAGGCGCAACTGTCAAACAAATTGACGTTTATTTTGAAAATGGCGAAACTAGCACGCTTGCTTATGTTTCAAATTCTTTCGACGCCTCCGGACAAGCAAACCATTTAGATTTAGTCATTAACGAAAAATATTACAGTACTATCACAAGTGAAGAAGATTATAACGGCTCCGGCGGGGCAAGCGGCTCCGGTTATCTTGACAGGACTTTGGCTCACGAATTTACACATGCAATTATGGGCGCAAATATCAATGTTTTTGCGTACTTGCCAATGTTTATCAAGGAAGGTATGGCTGAATTAACACACGGCGTGGACGATACCCGCTCTTCTCCAATGACTAGCTTGATTAATAATCCTGCCAATCTTTCAAATTATGTAAATTTATCTTATTCAATTTCCGGCGCGAGTACTTATCCTTACGCGGCGGGCTATATGTTTTTGCGCTGGCTTGCCAAAACTGCCGCCGAAAGTGATGTCTTACCGCTTGCCTCACTTTCTGCCGCTGTCAATCTTTCCGCAGATACTACAGGAACTTTTTACATTAACAACGCCACAAGCGAAACTCAAATTGCTACAACTACTTCAGATGATGTTGAAATTGGTACAGCACTTTTAGACAAAGGAAGTTACTATTACGTTGCAAGCAACACAGTTAAACAAAATATCACTTATACCGGCGAATGGAATATTGGCGGCGTCGGCAGTTATTCCACTGTACAAACTGAAGAAACAAATGAAAATCAATCAGTCATTCAAGGCGACGGGCATCATATTTCTGTCAGGAGCGGCGCGGGCGATGATTACATTAATATTACCGGCGGCAGCAGCTCAATCCACGCGGGCGAAGGTAAAAATACTATCGACGGCGGCGGCATTCATAATGTTGCAAGCTACGTTATAACCGGCAGTGGCGATGATTCAATTAATTATTCCGGCAACGATGCAACCATTGACGCGGGCGCAGGCGATGATACTATTCAATCTTATGTTAGAGGCAGTTGGTCGCGGCGTATTTCAATTAGCGGCGGCGCGGGCGATGATACAATTACTCACGGCGGCGCGGAGGCAACTATTCTTGGCGGCGACGGCGCAGATTATATTAGCGGCTATTTTAGCGATGCTTACGGAAACTATATTGATGGCGGCGCAGACAATGACACAATTTACGCTTACGGCACAAATCACACTATTGACGGCGGCGCGGGCAATGACAAAATTTACGCTTACGGCACAAATTACACACTTACCGGCGGCGCGGGGCAAGACAGATTCCTTTTCGATACAAGTGCTGACGAAATTACAATTACAGATTTTGATATTAGTAGCAATGACAATATTTATCTTTTCTACACCGTCGATTTCGCCACTTACAATTCAGCAAAAAACGAATTAGCCTTAGGCGATACGCTCCATATTTACCTTGACAATTTGCAAAGTTCAATTACCGAATTTAATAATATGAATATTTCGTGGAGTGGCAGCAGTAAAACTTTGCAGGAATTATTGGGCGCAACTTCTGTAACTTTCAAATGGGCGAATATTGACACCAGCAGATATTTAGAATTTACCGAGCCTACAGAAACTGTTGAAATTAAAGACGGCGTTACAGCTTACATTGAAAGTCAAACTCAAGACGGCAAAAATTATGTCAAGGCAACTGTTGGCGATTCAAATACTCTTGATATAAGCGTTGTTCAAAATAGCGGCGGTACAATTTCTGAAACAAATAATTTTTCAGGTACTATTCAAATTTCTTCTGCAATGTTGTATAATACTGCAGGTTCAGCGATTGACGCCACGCCTTTTTATTTTAATTATGCTAAAGATTCAACCGCAAATTACACTGTTGAACTTGACAGCGTTTTATACGGCTCCAATATTTCTAATTTAAACTCAAATGATTTTGTTTCAACAGCTGTTATCGCCGGCGAAGAACCGGTTTATCAAGAAATTACCATTAATAATAAAATATATAATTTCGATATTACAGAGGGGAGTGTTGTTTATGGAGGCGAAAATGATTCTAGCTCTGTTTACTCAGGAAATTTCTTGGTTGCAGAGAATGTTGTGTTGAGTAGTGGGACTACCCTTTCTTACTCGTATAGCCAAGGCTCAATTAATAGTGACGGCGTCATTGTTTCAGCTAGCGACGGAGTTTTAACCGCGCTTGCTGATTTTGAAGAAGGCGAATCCGTTACTATTAATAACGTTGTTTATACCTTAGCTGACGGACAAATTATTCGCAGTGGTGCCAACGACCGCATTTATGTTTTTACCGGCAATATTGAGGAATTTGCTACAAAATTTAACAAGGATGACAGTTGGAGGTGTTTAAATATGGGATATTGGTATAAATTTGAAGATAATAGTTTAGGATATTTTAATTCGGAATATGATGAAAATAATAAACCGGCTGATAAGACAGCTGCGGATTTTTATGTTACCAGTTCTGCTTTCTCGACACTTGCTCCAGACACAGAAAATGTTTTGGATTCCAAAGATGCTAATGCTTTTTATGAAAATGACGCAAATGTATCAAGCTTACTTGGCTTAGCTGAAAGTGAAATCACATTGCTACAAGCTGGAACATATGATCTTTGGGTTAATAAAGAAAAAGGCACTAAGTATACTTTTATTTTGACTGGTGATACTGCATCAACAATCAACATTAAAAGTCATTACATTGAATTTCAAGATACTACTGAATATGCAGGTAATGTTATTAATGTTGAACCAACTGATTATACTGATTCAATACCAGATGATGAAGACGCGCAGATTAAGATTATAGTTGATAATAGTGCTGGAGATAACATTACTATTGACAACACCGGTAATAAAGCTAATGTTGCTATTGACGGTTTCGATGAAACTAAAGATTCATTCAGATTAAAGAATGAGGTTACTAAGGCTGAGATATCTGCCACTGAAACAACTACAAAAGATGCTGATGGTGAAGAAATCTCAGAGGCTGCTGCCATTGATTCATACGTTATACTCAATGACAGTGTTCAGCTTGCCGTAGCATTAACTAGTGACGACGTCGAAGGCGAAGGTTATTTCTATGATATGTACGCCTTGAATTTCTACAATGGATCAAGCGCAACTACAACAACTAATTTTGGCGACATCATGGAAACCAACGATTGGTATAATGAAAACGATAATACGCTTGTCTATACTAAATACAATTTCTGGAAAGTTGCTCAAGGCGCGGCAGATATTACTATAAGTGGCTTGCTTGCAACTAATTCATATAACACAGCTGAAACTTTTACAGATAGCGCAAATGACCATGAAAATAGCTTATGGGATTATAACGAAAATAAATTTGCATTCACGAAGGCTTTCTTTGATTCTAATACAAGTAGTGATGAGTATTCAACAATTAGTATCGCTTATGCAAATGGCAAAACAGCCACTGATTATCCTGTGAATGAAGAGGCTCTTGCCGGCTCTGAAGGCGAAACTTGGGCGGCTGGCACTGATGATGACGGTACCACTGCAACGGTAACTTATACCTCTGCAGGTGGCGGCTATGAAATTGACGATGGTAGTGATAATGAAAATATTTTTATTGAAGCGTCTTCAGATGATGTAGATACATTTACTCTTAGCGGCTTTTCTGCGGGGATAATAAAATCAGTGGATACCGAATATACTTGGGCGAATGATACTTACCACGGATATTTTTCAGGTTCACATTTGATTAGCGATACAACAATTTATCTCACGACAGATATCTTAAATTTGATGAATGGTAAAGACGAAGGTAGTGGACAGATTGAATTAACAAATGGAGCTGTTAGTATTTTTGATCTTGCATTTGCTGAAGATGTTACTGAAGGCGCAACCCACACCACAAATACTTATACTGTTGATTCAACCACTTCAGTTGTAACTTACAGAACTAAAGGAAATGATCCCGGCTTTTATTTCCTAGACGCAAATAATGCACAGCATACTCAAGTTGGTTATATTGCTGCAGGAAATGAACCTACAACAATGTGGACTATATCTGATATTGTCGAAGGTAATTATTCAGCTACTGCAACCGAAAATCAGAATGCTAATGCTGAAAAAACTTTCAATGTTGTTGGTGATTGGATTTCGGCAGATTCACAAGTTACAATAGCTATGGATTCTACTTATCTTGCTAGCTATCCGGAAACAGTTCCATTTGAATTTAACTTTACAAAAGCTTTTAATGCCAAAATAGCCACTAATGGCGTAAAAGTTACTTCTAATCTTGCCGGTACTGTTGAAGTTAGGGGCAGTTTAGTCAACTTTAATAATAAAAGTGGTACTGAAGTTCATGGCGTTGAAATTTCACTTGGCGGTAATACAACAAACAATATCACTATTCATGACGTTTCAACAGTTTATGCTACTGTTGGCAGTAGTGCCAGCACTACATGGGATTTTACTGACAATAACGGATCCGGCGGCGATATTAATATTTATGTAAATAAATTGAATTCAGGCGATACAATTTTATTAAATACTGCTGCCACCGGCGACACTAAGCCCGCAATTAACTACTCAAAATCTGCAGGCAATGTCACAGCAAACTCGCTTACATTAGGCGACGTTACTTTTAATTTCGCTACAGGTGAGGAAGTCTCTTTTGGATTAGATTTAACTGATAACGGCGTTTGGACTGTTTTAGATGGTATTGATGTCACAAATGGTAGCGGTACTACTGTAGTTAAACTTTCCTCGTTTTTTGAAGATTTAGTTTGGAGCTATGATGAGGATAAGGGGCAGTATCTTTATCAATCTGCTAGAGCTGGTGCTACTCCCAAAATTATAATTTCAAATATCGATGGTGCAGATAGCACAACTGATTTAACTAAGCTCACTCAGGCTATAGTAAGTGATTATACAATAAATCTGCCTACTCTTACTGCATCCACGGACAGCCCCATTGAAATTAATTCCGGGTTAGCCAACACTAATCCATATATATTTAACCTTGAAAATGGCGACAATGAAGGTTACAATGTTAAATTTGACAGCTTGATGTCGGATGTCACTGTCAACAGTTCAGGCAGTACTGCAGGAAATACGATTGAAATTGGAGCAAATAATATTACCCTCAACACCTCCAATGAAGTGGGCGATACAATAACTGTCGATAACGGGGTTTCAGGTAGCATTGTCAATCTTGAGGACGATGCTACCGGTGCTGTTCTTGTTTTAAATAGCGATACAACAATTAACGGCTTAAAATTTGATGCAGATGAATACAACGCAAGTTTTGCAGTTGTTGGCGCAACATTTGCGGCTGAGGAAGGTATAAGTTGGGATTCCGGCACAAGTGTACTTTCATTTACTACAAACAGCGGCAGTATTAATTTAACATTCAGTGATATACCTGTAACTGCTACAACTATAGAAGAATTTGTTGACGAGTTCAGCACGTTAAAATTATACAATGCAGCACTTACTGAAGGCTTTGATTCTGACAATGATTGGGTATCGCTGGAATTGGCTTATTATGATGAATTATGGGCAGTAGAAGGTTCAACTGCAACTTATTCAATTAGAAAAGAAGAGGAAGGTAAATTCTCTCAACAGGATATTGCCGCAATTTCTAGTTTACCTACTACAGGGCTTACTAAAACTTTTTTAAGAGAAAATATTGAAGTTACGGGCGATGCAGAAAACGGCTACACATTTAAGCTTAACAGCAGTATTCTTTCAGATTCCACTGTTACCGGAATTACTATTGATACTGTAGGCGGCGGCTTTGATGGTACTGTTAAATTAGGATTTGCTGACGGTTTTTCTAACGCGGCAAGAACAATAGCTGCAGACGGCGAATGGGTAGTTACCAGCGATACTTCAAAAGTTGCTACTTTCTACAAGCCACAAACCGAAGGAGCAACAGGAAATTTAGCAGGATTTGTTCTAGGAACTAATGACACAATTATTACTTACAATGAAGCAGGTACAGTAGATACTAAAGTAATTTTAAGCAACATTAAATCCACTGCCAGCGATACTACTTTCAGTAGCATTACATTTGACGCAAATAATTTGGCTACACTCACTGAAAATGTTATTGATTCCGGTACAGCAATAGCAGTTTCCGGCACAGGCTACGCGCTTGTATTTGGTTCACGCGCACAAGTTGAACTTTTAAGCGACAATACAACTATTGGCGGCAGTAGCGCGGCAGATACTATCAGCGTTAGCGGCACGGCTACAAAATCCAGCATTGCGGGCGGCGGCGGCGCAGATATTTTCAACATTACAAATGTTAATACTGCCTCAGCAAGCCCAGACGATAAATTAACTGTAGCCGGCAACGGCGATACTGATAATGAGGCTGATACTTTCAACATTACCGGCGCAACCAATGTTGAGATTGTTTCCGGCAGTAGCGACGGCGATATTTTCAATATCAATACTGCAAGCGCAACCACCATTACAATTACCGGCTTTGATTCAACTGATTCAGTTCATTTAAGTGCTAAGGTTGAAGGTTCCGAATGGGGATTTAACAGCGGAATATTAACTTACGGTTCAAATATTTCAATTCAAATAAACTCTATTAGCGATAATAACGCCTCCGCCGTTTACGGCACGAAAATTTATTTCGATAATGAAGATTCAAGTACAGCGATTGAAGATTTAATCGACGCGAAAAAATGGACTGCTCCAGAAAATAACCAGGCAGTTTACGGCAGACAAAACGGCAATGAAACGGGCTTAATCACAATTACCGGCTTAGAAGGTTTAGCGGCAGGGGCTGAAATTAGCAGTGCAACAGATATTTCGCTTACAGTCAATGCATCAGATACTACAAAATATGATCTTCAGATTAGTGAAGACATTCTCGGAACTATTGAAGAAAAAGTTGCATTTTTATTTAAAGAAGGCGGCACTTACACAGCAACTAATATCATATTGGGTATATTGAACGGAACAGAGGCTCAATCCGGAACTGCAATTTGGTCCGCAACAGCTACAGCGGGAACTTTCAATTACACTTCGGCTTTCCAAGAGGCAGGTTATTATATTGACCACACTGCACAAGAAATTACTCAAGTTGCTAACGAAGATGCGGTTGCAAGTGAAACTTTCACAATTTCCGGCTTGAATACCACAGTTACAGCCGCGGCTCTTCAAGGAATGGCCAATTTAATTACTGACGGTGACGAAGATAATCAGAAAGTTATCAATTTAACAGCGGCACTTTTGCCTGATGTCAGCGCGGTAACAGATAACACTGTTAAGATTGAAATTGCCAACGCCGCAAGTAATGAAAATACATATATTTTAGCTTATGATGATGCTACACTTGAAGCACAGGGCGCAGGTTGGAAAGCAGAAACAGAAACATCTGGCGAGCCTGCAGAAGAAACTTTCACAGGCAAAGTATATTACAGTACCGGCGGTTATTCTGAAAAAGGTTGGACAAAAGCTGAAAGTGGTCTTTCAATTCAATACATTGGAAATACAGCAGACGAACAACTTGCTTATGTTGACGGCGTGAAAAAATCTGATAACATTACACCTACAACATCTGAACTTGAAAGTTATTTGGCTGATCCTAATGGTGACAAAAAAGTAACAATCAGTGATAGTTTGCTTTACGGTGAGGGTGTCGTTACAGTTTCCGGCGATGGTTATCAATTCACGCTCGGCAAGGCAATATCAGCCGTTGTTGCCAGTGAAAATACTACATTGGTAGGCGCGGCAAGTGGAGAAAATACTTTATCTACAACTCTTGAGGAAATAACTTCAGGAAATGTCCAACTTACAGGCGGCGAAGGTGCTACCAATAATTTAATTGCAAGCGATGTCACAGTTAGTGGCGAAGGCAAACTTTATCTTGTTGGCGCGACAAGTGGTACAAATAATTTCACTGTTGGCAACAGCACAGGTGTAAGTATTGAATCCGGCAACACGACAGATAATTTGACTTTCAGCGGCACAGTTACCGCCAATATTACCGGATTTGATACAACGGACGTACTTTATTTTACAAATGCAGTTAAATATACATCGTTTATAGACGGTGTTCTAACATTTACCGAAGTTGAGGGCGATAAAACTATTACGCTTAATGTCGGTGAAGATAAAAATTTAGCAGGTTATAAAAATATGACCGTCTATAACGGCGGCGAAGAAGAAAGCTATAAAAGGAGTTTGGGATCAATGGCAGGATCATGGAGTTTTAGTAGTGATACAGGTATAGCTTATTACAATTCAGACACAGGCGCATCTTCAGAAACTTATGTGTTCTCGTTGTCCGGATTACAAGCTGGAAATAGCAGCATAACATCAGATACTTTTGCAGCTGGAGTTACTGTTACCGATGGCAGCGAAATTGCAATTAATTCAGCAACCGTTCTCTGGTATGATACAGTTACTCTTAGTAGTCATTCTGGAACTGATTATAAATTCTCTACTACGGCTGTTACAGAGGCTATTTCAAATACAACAACAGCAGATTTATGGACTTTAAGTACCGAAACTGCATCGACTGCAACTGCAACGCTTTATGATAATGGAACTAAAGTAACTTATACGCAGAGCAGTACTACTCTTATTCCGGTATTCAGCGGTACAACTTTAGTAACTGTCTCCGGAATAAACTCTGATACAAATTTATCAAATACAAGCTTTAGCTCTAGTGTTGGTGTTTCAGATACTTTCACTTTTACTAGTAATATGTTTGATTCCGGTACTCAACTGACAATTTCTGATAACAAGGGCGGCACTTTCAATTTCAGCGGTCATGCAGTTTGGGCTAAACTTACAACAGGTTCAGGTACTGCATTGAATGGTACAGCCAGTGGTGATACTTTAGCTGCCGCAGATATTACTAGCGGTTCATTCACAATTAATGGCGGCGGCGGCAACGATATATTCAATATCAGCAATACAACAATTAGCGATACTTCATTAGTAAATGGCGGCGCGGGCTCAGATACATTCAACATTACAAATGTAACTGGTGCCGACAAGTTGACATTTACCGGCGGCGAAGGCATCGACACATTCAATATTACAAGTGCCACAGGAATTACAATCACAGCAGGCAGTGAGGCAGATATATTCAACTTCACAACCGGCAGCACAACTTCGGTATTCTTCACAGATATTAATTCAAATGATACACTTTCATTTACTAACGCAGTTACAGGTGTTGTTGACAGTTCATCTCATAAATTCACGTTCTCCGATACAAATAACAATACAATTACAATCACAGCCAGCGATTCAATAGCTACAAAATCTTTGTACAATATGAGCGTTACAAATGGCAAAGGCGAAGGTAGCGAAACAACATTGGGCGATTTGGTAGATCCATATGTATTGACAAGTGAAGCCGGCGTAACTGGGACAACGATTAAATATGCAAAAACATATGACAGCGACTCAGTATTGTTTACAATCGATGGACTCACAGCCTCCTTGTCTACAGATACATTCAATTCAGCAGTTACAATCGACAAGACTGCAAGCACAGTTACAGTTAACAGCGCAACAGCTATATTCAGCTTAGA
>FLNY01002088.1_pt1 | contig 22799 bp, 17 predicted proteins | sample 1140381 | NCBI WGS metagenome assembly FLNY01 (sample SAMEA3878172, study PRJEB12797) | bioreactor metagenome | biome: Moose rumen | place: Sweden | collected 2011-10
TGTCCCGTCCACAATTGTTAATTGTTAATTTAGCGGGCGAGCAATGCTCGCCCCTACGGGTGCGTTTCCCGCGATTTGCGGGCGAGCAGTGCTCGCCCCTACGGGAGTGGGGATTCCGCGGGGTGCGGGGTGTCCGCGATTTGCGGGCGAGCAGTGCTCGCCCCTACGGGGTGGGGTGTCCGCGGGGTGCGGGCGAGCGGTGCTCGCCCCTACGGGTGCGTTTCCCGCGATTTGCGGGCGAGCAGTGCTCGCCCCTACGGGGGCGGATTCCGCGATTTGCGGGCGAGCGATGCTCGCCCCTACGGGGTGGGGTAATAAAAAAGGCGCACAGCTAAGCTGTACGCCAAAAAACGCTTGCTCAACTGTCGCCAAACAATAATTAAAATATGATTATAAGACTACGCTATAGAAACACTATCTTTGTCATATTCAGAGCATTACGTTTTTATCCGTAAATACAAAGATAGTGTTACTATTAAGCGCAGTATTATACAAAACTGTCTTAAAATCATAATTTAATTTTAATTATTATTTGGCAACTTACAATATAACATTTTATTCAACATATGTCAATATATGTCAATAAAAATGTTAAAAATTTGTTAATAAAAAAGCCTCCCTTGTGAAAAGGGAGGTGCCGAGTATATACGAAACGAAAAAAATTCACCGAGCTTCTGACTCCAAATTAGTAATTACATCATTTCGCAAATCATATCCGCAAGCTGAGTCGGGTTTTCAACGCTGAGTCCTGCGATGAGCCTTGCCTGGTTATAAATAATATTAGTATACTTCTTAAGCGTTTCGTCATCCGCGCCTTTAAGCTTATCAAGAACAGCGTGCTCGCTGTTAATTTCAAGCACGAGCTGAGCCTTAATCTCATTATCTGCGCCCGGCATCTGAGAGAGCACCTTAGCCATCTCAACGCTCATAAAGCCCTCTGCCGCAAGGCTTACGGCGTGGGAGCCGAGCTTATTCGTAAGCTTAACGGCGGTAACCTTATCGCCGAGGATTTCCTTCATCTTATCAAGGAGCTCCTTTGAAGCTTCGTTTTTCTTGTTAAGCTCCTCCTTTTCGGTATCGGTTGAAAGGTCAAACTCGTCCTTAAGGATATTCGAAAAGTGCTTGCCGTCGTATTCAATCAGCATCTGAATTGCAAATTCGTCGACATCGTCGGTGAAGTAAAGCGTCTCGAGTCCGCGCTCCTTAACCGCCTCGCACTGAGGAAGCAGGGCGATTTTTTCCTCGCTATCGCCGCAGGCGTAGTAAATTGTATCCTGCGAGTCCGCCATTCTGTCCCTGTATTCCTTAAGCGTTACATAGCCGCCGTTTGAGGATTTAAAGAGCAGTAAATCCTTAAGCCCGTCCTTGTTAGCGCCGTAGTCTGAATAAACGCCCCACTTTAGCTGATTGCCGAAAACCTTAAAGAATTTTTCATACTTTTCCCTGTCGTTTTTCAGCATTTTAGCAAGCTCCGACTTTATTTTCTTATCAATCGCCTTTGCGATAATGCGAAGCTGGCGGTCGTGCTGGAGCATTTCACGGGAGATATTAAGGCTTAAGTCCGCGCTGTCGACAAGTCCCCTTACGAAGCTGAAATAATCGGGGAGTAAATCGGCGCATTTGTCCATAATAAGAACGCCGTTTGAATAGAGCTGAAGCCCCTTTTCAAAGTCCTTTGAGTAAAAGTCAAAGGGTGCGTTTTCGGGCACGAACATAAGCGCATCAAAGGTTGCCTGTCCCTCGGTCTTTGAATGGATTACAAGCAGCGGGTCGGAGTAATCGTAGAACTTCTGCTTATAAAATTCGTTATACTCCTCTTCCTTTATTTCATTTCTGTTCTTACGCCAGAGCGGAAGGCGGGAATTAAGCGTTTCCTCGTGGGTTTCGGTTACGGTTTCGCCCTCATTTTCGGGGTTGGGCATTGTCGTCGTAACGTCCATCACGATAGGATAGCGGATATAGTCGGAATACTTCTTAACGAGCGACTGAATTTCGTACTGCTCAAGGTACTTCGAATAGTCCTCGTTTTCGTTATCCTCCTTTATATGAAGGGTTACGACCGTTCCGCGCTCCACCTTTTCACAGGGCTCCACAGTATAGCCGTCAACGCCCTCGCTCGTCCACTTATTAGCGGTATCCGCGCCGAGCGCTTTAGAAACGACCTCAACCCTGTCAGACACCATGAACGAGGAATAAAAGCCTACGCCGAACTGGCCTATAACCTCGATATTTTCAAGGTTTTCGTCATTTTCATTTTCCTTCTTGAAGCTGAGGGAATCCGACCTTGCGATAGTACCGAGATTGCTTTCAAGCTCCTCGGCGGTCATGCCGATACCGCTGTCAATAATTCTGATAATTCTTGCGTCCTTGTCAAGCTCAATGCGGATTTTCAGCTCCGAAGCGTCAATCGAGCCGTCGGTAAGCGACTTAAAATAGAGCTTATCGGTAGCGTCGCTCGCGTTGGAAATAAGCTCGCGCAGGAAGATTTCCTTATGCGTATAAATAGAGTTAATCATCATATCAAGCAGCTTTTTACTCTCTGCCTTAAACTGCTTTTTTCTCATATGTATCACCTCTGAAAATAATAAAGTTAGCACTCATTGTCATCGAGTGCTAACTATATTATATCCCTATTTTTTTATTTGTCAAGGAAAATTATTCCTTGGATTCAATCAGCGTACATTTAACCTCAAAGGTATTAATCTGATTGTTATTATTAATTCTCGCAATCGTGAGCTTTACGGTATCGCCGGGCTCGCTCTTTGCAAGTACTGAGGTGAGTACGTCAACGCTCGTCATCGTCTCGCCGTTTACTGCAACTATCATATCGTATTCCTGTACCTTGCCGTTAAGGTCGGAGTCCGAGCTGATTTCGCGGATTACCATAGTGCCCTGTGCGTCCTTGAAGCCCTTTTCCTCAAGCGCGCTGAGGATTGAGCGCTGGCTTGAATAGCTGCTTAAGGTGTTGTAGGAAATACCGAGCTTGGCTCTTCCCTTTACATAGCCGTCTTTAATCAGCGCGTTTGCAGTTGCTACCGCGGTATTGCTCGGTACGGCAAAGCCCATACCCTCATAATCGGTGGAGGCAATTTTTGAGGAGTTAATGCCGATTACCTGTCCCTGCATATTAAAGAGCGCGCCGCCCGAATTACCGGGGTTAATCGCTGCGTCAACCTGGATACACTCGTTATCGTAGCCGATTGACGAGGAAACGGGAACGTCAAGTGCGGATACGATACCCTTGGTTACGCTGTTTTTGAACTGAAGTCCGCCCGGGCAGCCGATTGCAACGCAGTCCTCGCCAACCTCGATATCATCACTGTCGCCGAATTCGGCAATCTTAAGCCCCTTAGCCTCGATTACGAGCACGCCGATATCGGTCTGGCTGTCTGCGCCGACGAGCTTTGCGTCGTAGGTCTTGTCGTTGTCAAGAGTTACTGTGAAGGAGGAACCGCCCTCGATTACGTGAGCGCAGGTCATAATATACGTCTTGCCGTTCGACTCGCTCATAATTACGCCCGAGCCCTCGCCCGAGGCAACCTCACCGCCGTTTTGCTGATTGGAGCCGTAATAATTAAAGTAATCATAGCTCTGCTGCTGGGTATATACCGTAATACCAACGCAGGATTCCTTATTCTCAGCAGCAACGCCCGCGACCGTAAAATTGCCCTTAGAGTCCTTCTTCGCCGCCTCGTCGCTGCTCTTTACGCTTGCCTGTGCGTCGTTGGAAGCGTTAGTATTATTACTTTCATCATTTTCCTTAAGGAAATCCTCAAGCGGATTTGAAGAGGAGGAATCCTCGCTGCTTGAGCTCGGGTTAGCCTTATAATTATCAACGGCGGATTTAATTCCCGCGCCCGCAACGCAGATACAAAGTATAATAATCAGCGCGATAATCCACGGAGCCTTGCTCTTTTTCTTTTTTGGCTGAAGCTCGGGTGAAACGCCGGGCTGATTCTGGGCATAGGGATTCTGCGCGTTAAATACGGGCGGCGCGTTGTACGCGTTATTAGTAACGGGCGGCTGATAGAAGGTAGCCTTGTTACTGCCCGAATTTTCCGCAGTATAGGGAGCCGTATAGGGCTGATTAAACGCAGTCGGCTCGGGAGGTGTGAACTCCTGACGGGGAGGCTCATACTGAGGCTGTTCATACTGAGCCGGCTCCGGCTGTGACTGCTCTTTTACAATCGAGGAGTAAACGTCCTCATATAAAGGCTTCTGCTCGGGCTCGGGCTGAGGAGTTTCCTCAACCTCGCTTGCATTTACTTCAATTTCTTTATTATCTTCGTCTCCGAAGAATTCCTTTAAAATATCATCCATGGTTCATCATCCTTTCTGACCATTGTTATATGACGGAAAGATTAAACGAGAATTAAATTATTCCTTGGGAAGTGTGAAAATGAACTCGGCTTCGCTGACGCTGTCGGACTTTGCATAAATCCGTCCGCCGTTCATTTCCACCATCATTTTTACTATATACAGTCCGAGCCCTGCGCCCTTTGCATCAAGGCTTCTCGACTTGTCAACCTTATAGAAGCGCTCGAAAATCCTCGTGATTTCGTCCTGCTTTATTCCGCTGCCGCTATTTTTGATTCTTACCTCAATCTTGCTGCCTATATCCTTAACGGAAACGCTGATAAAGCCGTTCTCATTAGTGAACTTAACTGCGTTGTCAAGGAGGTTATACACAACCTGATAAATCATATCGGTATCGGCGTATACGTGGTGCGGCTTCATTGAGTCGAGCCCTCGGATGTCGATATTCTTTTTCTCTATTTCCTGCTCAAAGGTAAGGAGAATATGAATAATCTGGTCGGAGATATTATAGCGCTTCTGCTTAATCTCCATATCGCCCGACTCCATCTTGCTCATATTAAGCATAGCAACAACGAGGCGTGAAAGACGTCGAATTTCATCGGACACGATTTTAAGGTAATAGTCCTGCTTTTCCTTAGGTATCGTACCGTCAAGAATTCCGTCGATAAAGCCCGCAATAGAGGTCATCGGGGTTTTAAGCTCGTGCGAAACGTTGGCTACGAAGGAGCGCCTTGAGCCCTCAAGCTTGTCAAGCGCGTCCGCCATATCGTTAAAGGCGTTGCCCAAATCCTCAAGCTCGTCGTTACTCTTAACGTTTACCCTGTATGAGAAATCGCCTACGGCAAAGCGCTTTGCGGCGTCGCTCATCTGCTGCAACGGCGTTACCATACGCCTTGTGATTATCCAGATAAGGAAGAACGCCGCGCCGAGCACAACGATTGAAATAATAAGAAACGCCTTAAGAATATTCATTACAAGCTCGGTGGTTCCCTCTTTAACCGTCGCAACTACAAGCCCGATAATCCTGTTCGAATAATCGGACTGCTCGTATACGTAATTCGGAGCGATAATCGCGGTACCTACAACGTAACAGCTTATGCCCTTTATGTCCGCCCTTGTGGTCGCGCTCCCGTTTTCAAATACGCTCTGAAGGAGCGAATCGTCAACCTTGAAGTTCGTATGCTCCGCGCACACCATAGACTGTGAATCATGAGCGGTAACGCCTACCTGCTCCTTACAGAAAATCACGTTACCGTCAACGCTGCACACGAACACGTCAGCGTCAATACAGCTTGAAATAGTGGCAAGCTGCTCGCATATCATCTCCTTCTGGTACGAATAGGAGGGATTCATATCGTTAACGATAAACAAATCGGAAATTGAGCTCGCAATCTCCGATGAGTTTTCCTTAAGAAGTTCGGTTTTTTCATTAATCGAATACGTGTTTACAAGCAGAATCAGCGTTGTGCCGAGAGCGACAAAGCTGATTACAAAAATCGAAACGAACACAATAAAATACGTTTTGAAAATATTAGTTCGTTTTCTGCGTTTTATCTTACTTAAATCCATAGAAATTAATCCTTGGTTTCAAATTTATAGCCTACGCCCCATACGGTTTTAAGAGTCCACTTGTCCGATACGCCCTCAAGCTTTTCCCTGAGGCGCTTAACGTGTACGTCGACGGTCCTTGAATCGCCGTAATAATCAAAGCCCCATACCTCGTCAAGAAGCTGGTCCCTTGTGTAAACTCTGTTGGGATTGGAGGCGAAATGATAGATAAGCTCAAGCTCTTTGGGCGGAGTATCAACGGCAACGCCCTTAACCTTCATTTCGTAATTTTCGATATTGATTTCAAGGTTATCGTAAATAACCGTCTTTTTGCCCTCGTCGGAGGAATCCTGCTCCCCCTTGGTTCTGCGGAGAACCGCCTTAACGCGCGCCATAACCTCTTTTGCGTCGAACGGCTTAACAACGTAGTCGTCAGCACCGAGCTCAAGACCGAGCACCTTGTCGAAGGTTTCGCCCTTGGCAGTGAGCATAATTATAGGCGCAGAGGAGGTCTTTCTGATTTCCCTGCAGACCTGCCAGCCGTCCATCTTCGGAAGCATAATATCAAGAAGCACAAGGTCGGGCGTTTTGTTCTTAAACGTATCGACCGCAGCCTGTCCGTCGTTAGCGGTAAACACGGTATAACCGTCGTTTTCAAGATAGAGCTTAAGTAATTCGCAGATGTTTAAATCATCATCAACAACAAGAATTTTTGACATATTTTTTCTCCTTATATCAATGTTTATTTGCCGATAAATTAGAATTATCCGTCATTGTAATTTTATACCATTTGTTCATAATTTACAATAGATATATTGAGATTTTTTTCTTTGCACAACAATAAATTGTGTTTTCTAAAATTTTTAGCCGCAATAATTAGCCGTTTTTATTAACTTTCTGTTACCGATAGTAACAATTTCTTGACAAACACAATATATAGGTGTAATATAATATAGAATTTCTACATTATGGACTAATAGTCTTTTTTGTATATATTCATAAATCGCATTTTATTGCTAAAGTTTGCATATAAACTGTACCTTTTCTGATGAAATCTAAAGCGTGCGGGTTCGTCAAAGCCGCACGATAAAAATTATGACAGAAGGAGGTGCTATTGATTTGGTAAAAGATATTATTATCGGCGTTGTCTGTGCTGTAATATTCTTTGCAATCGGCTTTATTATCGGCGAGATTGTTAAGGAGCGTAAGGCGCTCAAGGATAAGAATTCCGCAGCCCAGGAGGCAACAAGAATTATAAACAATGCTTTATCAGAGGCTGAGGCCACGAAAAAGGCTCAGTTAATCGAAGCTAAGGACGAAATCCACAAGCTTCGCTCCGACGCAGACCGCGAAATCCGCGAGAGAAGAAACGAGGTTCAGCGTCAGGAGAAAAGACTTAATCAGCGCGAGGAATACCTCGATAAAAGGGCTGATAATCTTGAAAGCAAAAATGAAAAATTAAGCCAGAAGCTTAAAGAAGCTGATGAAAAATTACTTGAAATCGATGGCATCAAGAAAAGTCAGTTTGACATGCTTGAGAGAATTTCCGGACTCTCTCAGGAGGAAGCAAAAAAGCAGCTTATGCAGTCACTCGAAAACGAGCTTGATTTAGAAAAAAGCAAAAAAATCCTCGAGTATGAACAGATGGTACGCGACCAGAGCGACGTACTCGCAAGAGAGGTCATTTCCACTGCCATTCAGCGCTGTGCGGCTGACCACACCGCAGAGACAACGGTATCCGTTGTCGCCCTTCCCAACGATGAAATCAAGGGAAGAATTATCGGACGTGAGGGACGTAATATCCGCTCAATCGAACAGATTACGGGCGCAGAGCTCATTATCGACGACACACCCGAGGCTATTACGGTAAGCTCCTTCGACCCCGTAAGGCGAGAGATTGCGCGCCTCACTCTTGAGAAGCTTATCCAGGACGGAAGAATCCATCCTACAAGAATTGAGGAAATGTACGACAAGGCGAAGAAAGAGGTTGAGCAGACCGTTAAGTCAGAGGGCGAGAAGGCTGTTATCAGCGCCAACTGCGGCTCAATCCACCCCGAGCTTGTCAAGCTTCTCGGAAAGCTTAAATACCGTACCTCGTACGGACAAAGCGTGCTTAAGCACTCGCTTGAGGTATCGTATATCGCGGGACTTATGGCGGCTGAGCTCGGTGCAGACGAAAAGCAGGCGCGCCGCGCAGGTCTGCTCCATGATATAGGCAAGGCGCTCGACCACGAAATGGAGGGCAGCCATGTTGCTCTCGGCGTTGAATACGCAAGAAAGTATAAGGAAAACGAAAACGTCGTTCACGCTATTCAGGCGCACCATGGCGACGTTGAGTGCAAGACCGTTGTTGCGGCACTCGTTCAGGCGGCTGACGCCGTTTCCGCTTCACGCCCCGGCGCAAGAAGAGAAAACGTTGAAAGCTATATTAAGAGACTTCAGCAGCTTGAGGAGATTTCTACAAGCTTCGAAGGCGTTGAAAAGGCATACGCTATTCAGGCGGGCAGAGAAATCAGAGTTATGGTTAAGCCCGAGGTTATAGACGACAAGAGAATGCCCTTCGTAGCGCACGAGATAGCAAAGAAAATTGAAGAGGAAATGGAATATCCAGGACAGATTAAGGTAAATATTATCCGTGAATCCAGAGCCTCGGACATAGCAAAATAAAACACTGAGTACACCTTGCAGGACGCCTGTCGGCGTCCTGCATTTCGTATTATTTACCACATTTGTTTAATATATTTTAGATTGACTTATTAAAAATATATGATATAATATATTCTGCATATATTTTGCTTAGTATATACAAAAAGGCAACAGGAGGTTCGTTATGGACGAAACCAGAGAAATAGACATAGACTTACGAAAAATATTTTATATGCTAAAGTCGAAAATAATATTCATCGTTCTGATTACTATTGCTTTCGGTCTTTCGGCGGGCTTATACACACATTATTTTATCACCCCTACGTACTCGGCGACGATAAGCATGTGCGTATACTCAAATCCCGATATGGTATCAAGCGGACAGGCTGTTACAGCGGGTGAAATCAGCGCGGCTCAGAACCTCGTCGGCACATATAGCTTTATCGTTAAAAGCGACCTCGTCCTTGACAAGGTTGCCGAGGAGCTTAACCTCGGCTCAGGCTCGAGCATAGCCGGCTCAATCAGCACCTCCGAGGTTGAAAACTCATTCGTTTTCAAGGTAACGGTCACAACCTCGGATCCTCAGCGCTCAACAGATATTGCAAACACGATTGCAAAAATTGCACCGCAGGAAATGGTGAAGGCGGTAAAGGCAGGCACAGTATCGATTATTGACACTGCAAAACTTCCGCGTTCTCCCTCTTCGCCGAACCTTAAGAAAAATATACTATTAGGTCTTGCAATAGGCTTCGTTCTTTCCTTTGCCGGCTTCTTTATTTACGAGCTATTCGATACGACTATTACAAACGCTAAGGACCTTGAAAGAGAATTTGAGCTTCCCGTGCTTGGTACAGTGCCGCTCCTTGACAGAGTTGAAAAAAACGTTTCGACCGATGAAAATGAAACGGACGGCGGTAATGAGCTTGAGGCACCCAAGCCGACTATATCAAGCCCCGCGCCGAGCAACGCCTTGCTTGAAAACCTGCAATCCATGAAAGGAGGAGCGAAGAATGAGTAGAAGAGAAAAAAGACGTCAGCTTGCAAGAAGCAACGGCTTCAGCAACGACGATACTAAAAAAATGCTTTGTCAGGAATCCTCCTTTTCGGTAAAAGAGGCTTATAACTCCATAAGGACAAATCTCCTGTTTTTACAGCAGGCGGAAAAATGTCCGATATTCGTTATCACAAGCCCTACTGCAAACAACGGTAAAACAATCAACTCAATAAATCTTGCGATAAGCTTTGCGCAGATGGGCAAAAAGACGCTTCTTATCGACTCCGATATGAGAAACCCCACCGTTCACAGAATGTTCTCCATCTCTGTAAAGAACGGACTTTCCGAAATTCTTGCCGGCATTACGGACAACATTTCCGTTTCCAAAACCGACATCGAAAACCTCTCCGTATTAACGGCGGGCAAGATTCCTCCGAATCCGACAGAGCTTCTTTCCTCCTCTCGTATGGACAAGCTTCTGAGTTTCGTGAAGGAGCATTACGACTGCGTATTCATTGATACTCCTCCCGTTAATATCGTTACCGACGCAACGGTATTTGCGGGAAAGACCACCGGATACGTCCTTATTGTAAAGACTGATACCACTAACACTAACGACGTTAAAATGGCGCTCAATAATATTCGCCAAATTGACGGCAATATACTCGGCTTCGTTCTTAACGACGTTAATAGTGAAAAGAAAAAATATTACTCTTATTATAAGCGGTACAACTATAACTACAATTATAACTACAACTATAATTACTACAACAAGTACTCAAAGTACTACAGAAACTATAATTACAAACGAGAAAAATAAAGTTGGTGAAAATGTATGAATAGGCGCCAGAGAGCACAAGCAATGCTTGAATTTACAATTGACCTCTTCTGTCTCGTAGCGGCTAATATAATTTCATATGTTTTGTTCCACAGAGTATTGAACCGTATTCTCACCTATGGATTCCATGAGTGGATAAGGTATGACGGTATTCTCTTCTTTGCTTTTGTGTTCAGTTATTCTACATTTTACAGCAGGATTAATATTCAGAAAAGAAACCGCGCTGCAGAATTCGGCTCAATAATAAAGAATGCCATGCTGACATTTGCGCTGTTTTCGGTTTTCCTTTTGATGTTCAAAAGCGCTATCATTGAATCGCGTTATATGCTGGTCTCCAATTTCGTTCTGTTCATTGCGATCTCTTCTGTCGGAAGGTATTTTCTTAAGCGATATCTCACCGGTTATTATCAGAGCGGCAGAAACGCAGCGTTAGCCGGAGTAATCACCACCTCCGACAGAGCGGAGGAATTTATAGGGCAGCTTAAGCTCGACTGGAGCTTAAGAGTCAAGGGAATCGTTTTGCTTGACGAATACTGCGACAGTGATAATGTATTTAGATACACCGAGAAAAAGAACGCATTATTCGGAGATACGTATAATACCACGTCCACTATTAACTATCCTCGGCATATCGACGATATTCCCGTAATGTCCGTAGGAAGCGATTTCATGGACTGGATCCGTTCCTCTCCTCTTGACGACGTATTTATCAACCTTCCGTATACCGACGACTCGGAAATACAGGAAATCGTAGAAGAGCTTGAGGATATGGGTATTACGGTACATATCAACATTCCCACGCTTGACGATATTTTAAGCGACAGCAAGTTTAACAACATCACCTGTAAAATGCAGTACGGCTACCCGATGGCTTCCTTTGCGGCGAGCGTCCCTAGCCCTACAAAGCTGTTCATAAAGAGAGCCTTTGACGTTGTTTGCGGAATTTTCGGCTGCATTGTATCAGCTCCCGTAATTGCTATAACTGCAATTCCGCTTAAAAAGGAATCCGAGGGACCGCTTTTCTTCAAGCAGCAGAGGGTCGGCAAGAACGGAAGACTGTTCAATATCTACAAGCTCCGCTCAATGTACGTTGACGCAGAGGAGCGCAAGCAGGAGCTGCTCGAGCAGAATAAAATGGACGGTCTTATGTTCAAAATGGACGACGACCCGAGGATTACCAAGGTCGGTAAGTTCATAAGAAAGACATCCATTGACGAGCTGCCCCAGTTTATTAACGTTGTAAAGGGAGATATGAGCCTTGTCGGCACGAGACCTCCCACGGTAGACGAATTTGAGCAGTACGAAAGCAGGCACAAGAGAAGGCTTTCCATGCGCCCGGGTATTACGGGAATGTGGCAGGTCAGCGGAAGGTCCGATATTCAGGATTTTGAAGAGGTCGTTGAGCTTGATTGCAAGTACATAGACGAGTGGTCAATATGGCTTGATATAAAAATACTTTTCAAAACGGTATTCGTTGTCCTCACTCACAAGGGAGCGGAATAAGCATATGAAAATCGCAATGATTGGTCACAAGAGAATACCCTCCCGTGAGGGCGGTATTGAAATCGTGGTGGGCGAGCTTTCGAAAAGAATGGTAAAGCGCGGTCACAGCGTTACCGCTTACAACAGAAACAGCCGGCATATTGCGGGCGAACAATTTAACAGTAAAAAAGCTAAGGAGTACGAGGGTGTAAAGCTGAAATGGGTTTACACCCCGAATTCTTCAAAGCTCAACGCAATAGTGTACAGCGCGTTCGCAACGCTGAGGGCTGTTTTCGGCGGCTTTGACGTAATCCACTTTCACGCAGAGGGTCCCTGCTCAATGATACCGCTTGCAAAGCTTTTTAGAAAAAGATGCGTAGCGACCATACACGGACTCGACTGGCAGAGGTCGAAGTGGGGCGGCTTTGCAACGAAGTTTTTAAAATTCGGCGAAGCGTGCGCCGCGAAATACGCCGACGAGGTTATCGTTCTTTCCGAGAATAACCGTAAGTACTTTAAGGAAGCTTACAACAGGGATACGGTTTTCATCCCCAACGGAATAACCGAGCCCGAAATCCGCGAAGCTGAAATCATTAAAGATAAATACGGACTTGAAAAGGCTTCGTATATCCTCTTCCTCGGAAGGCTCGTGCCCGAAAAGGGCGTGCATTACCTTATTGAAGCGTACAAAGGGCTTGATACGGACAAGAAGCTTGTAATCGCCGGCGGCGCAAGCCACACCGACGGATACGAAAAGGAGCTTCACGCCCTTGCAGACGGGAACAAGAATATCATTTTCACGGGCTTCGTTCAGGGCAAGGAGCTTGAGGAGCTGTATTCAAACGCATTTATTTACGTGCTTCCGAGCGACCTTGAGGGTATGCCGATAAGCCTGCTTGAGGCTATGAGCTATTCAAACGCATGCCTGACCTCTGATATTGACGAGTGCACGGAGGTGTGCGGTGATAATGCCGTTTACTTTGAGAAGAGCAACGAAAACGATTTGAAGAATAAGCTTGAATATCTGCTCTGCAATCCCGATGAGGTTAGAAGGCTTAAGGCAGTTTCAAAGGAATACGTTTTATCAAACTATAACTGGGACGACATCTGCGAAAGAACGCTTGAGCTTTACAGATAGCGAGGTGAAAAATGAAAATCCTTATGGTTAATAAATTTCTCCACCCGAACGGAGGAAGCGAGACCTATATTTTTAAGCTCGGAGACTGTCTTAAGGCTCTCGGTCACGAGGTTGAATACTTCGGAATGGAACACGAGGGACGCTGCGTATCAAACAGCACAGAGCAGTACACCGCCGACATGGATTTTCATACGGGAAATAAGCTGACTCAGCTTACCTATCCCCTCAGGACGATATACTCAAAAGAAGCGAAGAAGAAAATGGGTATTGTCCTTGAGAGTTTTAATCCCGATGTCGTACACCTTAACAACTTCAACTATCAGCTCACGCCGAGCGTTATTTACGCCGTAAAAAAATACGAAAAGAAATCGGGCAGAAAAGTAAAAATTATCTATACTGCGCACGATTATCAGCTCATATGCCCTAACCATATGATGCAGGATATGAGCGGGAACGTCTGCGAAAAATGCGCGGGCGGTAACTTTTTAAGCTGCGCAAAGGGCGGCTGTATTCATTCCTCAAAAGCTAAGAGCCTCGTAGGTACTGCGGAAGCAACTCTGTATAAGCTTCTTAAGACCTACCGCTATATAGACTGTGTTATCTGCCCGAGCGAGTTTATGAAAAAGAAGCTCGACGAAAATCCGTACCTTAACGGAAAAACCGTTGCGCTTCACAACTTCATTGACGATATTAAATACGAAGAAACCGAAAAGAAGGACTACGTCCTCTACTTCGGCAGATACTCAAAGGAAAAGGGTATTGAAAATATCCTTGAAGCTACCGATATTAACTTCGTATGCGCGGGCTCGGGCGAATACGAAGAAGCGCTTAATAAATCAGAGCACATTAAAAATGTGGGCTTTAAGAGCGGCGAGGAGCTTAAAAAGCTTATCAGCGAAGCCGTCTGCTCCGTATATCCGAGCACCTGGTATGAAAACTGTCCGTTTTCGGTTATGGAAAGCATAATGTACGGTACGCCCGTAGTAGGCGCCGACATAGGCGGCATACCCGAGCTTATCGACGAGGGCGAAACGGGCTTCCTCTTTGAAAGCGGAAACACCGAAGCGTTTACAGGTGCAATTAAAAAAATTACGAATAATCCCGCGCTTGCGAAGGAAATGCAGGAAAGCTGCATTAATAAAAGATTTGATACGGTGGCAGAGTACACGTCAAAATACTTAATGATTATTGCGAATTTATAACGGCTTAAATCGGACGAGGTAAAGAAGATGTCAAAAAAGCTTAACGGAACGGTAATAGTTACATACCGCTGTAATGCGCGCTGCACGATGTGCAACCGCTATAAGTGCCCCTCGACTCCCGAGGAGGAAATCTCCATAGAGACGATAAAGAAGCTCCCCGAAATGTACTTCACCAACATTACGGGCGGCGAGCCGTTTATAAGAACGGATTTAAAGGATATTATCCGCGAGCTTGATAAAAAAAGCGACCGTATAGTTATCTCCACAAACGGCTTTTTTACCGACAGGATTATTGACCTTTGCAAAGAATTTCCCAACATCGGTATCCGCATTTCAATAGAGGGATTAGAAGAAACCAATAACGCTATAAGAGGGCTTGACGACGGCTTTAACAGGGGCTATACCACCCTAAAAAAGCTCGTTGAAATGGGGCACGGCGACGTCGGCTTCGGTATGACCGTTCAGGATATTAACGCTAAAGACCTCGTTCCGCTTTACAAAATCAGCGACGAAATGAATATGGAATTTGCTACGGCATCCCTTCATAACTCCTTCTATTTCGTTGAGGCAAAAAACATTATTCACGACAGGGAGACGGTGGCTCAGAATTTTGAGGACTTAATCAACGAGCTGCTTAAATCAAACTCGCCAAAGAAATGGTTCCGCGCGTATTTTAACCACGGACTCATTAACTATATCTACGGACAGAAAAGACTCCTTCCCTGCGATATGGCGTTTGATACCTTCTTTATAGACCCGTACGGCGACGTTATGCCGTGTAACGGAACGAAGGAAAAGGAGGTTATGGGCAACCTCAATACTCAAAGCTGGGACGAGCTCTGGAACTCGCCCGAGGCGGAAAAGGTACGCGCCAAGGTAAGAAACTGCGACAGGCAGTGCTGGATGATAGGCTCCGTATCTCCCGCTATGAAAAAGTATATAACCGTACCTGCTATGTGGGTAGTTAAGCATAAATTCTTAAGGTATTTCAAGGATAAGAAATACTCAATGTTTGAAAACCCCGTCGTTAAGGATTTCCGCGACGGCAAAATCACTAAAGAGGAGCTTGATAAGCTTTCCACCTGCGATTTAGGCGCAGTAATAAACGACGGCTTAAGCGACGCGTCAAAGAGCGCTCTTGAGGGCACGACGGGCGAAGCGATAGTCGATGCGGATATTAAGGCTCAGCTTGGAGAATAAATGAAGGTTTTAATTGTTAATCCGATTATCTACACCTCGGAAACCGCAGACATAAAAAGAGCATCCTCGATAAAGGACACTATGATATACGACCTCTGCCTTGCGTTCTTAAAAAAAGGACACGGGGTTACTCTCGTTGCGGGCGAGCCCTTTAAACCCGAGGCGAATGAGGATTATCCGTTTGAGGTTATATGGGCAAAATGCGCAATACCTAAGCTATGTAAGCCGAACGTTCTCCCCTACTGTCCCGAGCTTAAAGCTTTAATTAAAAACAACGACTACGATTTGATCATTTCAAGCGAGATATTCTCGCTCAATTCCTTTATGCTTGCAAGGCGCTGCAAGGGTAATCTGATTATCTGGCACGAGCTTGCAAAGCACAATAATCTTTTACACAAAATTCCCTCTAAGTTTTGGTACGGCGTTATTGCAAGGCTGTTTATGAGCAAGGTTCCCGTAATTGCAAGGAGCAAGGAAGCAAAGGAGTTTATTTCTCGCTTCTGCCGTAACGTGAGCGATACAGTTATTGACCATGGGGTAAACCTCGATAAGTTTACCGCAAGAGAGGAAAAAGAAAAGTATTTTATCGTATCCTCCCAGCTTATCGAAAGGAAGCAGATAGACAGGATTATTGATAAATTCCACGCCTTTTCAAAAAATAATCCCGAATACAAGCTCTATATTTTCGGCGAGGGCGATAAGGAAAGCGAACTCAAGGCTCAGACCGAGAGGCTCGGCTTAAAAGACAAAATCATTTTCTTCGGCAAGGTCAACCACGACACGCTTAAGGAATACTTAAGCCGTGCGGCTGCAATGCTCGTTTACACGAGAAAAGACAATAATATGGTTTCGATTGTCGAGGCTATCGCCTGCGCAACGCCGACGATTACCACCTCCGTTCCGTACAACGCCTCGTACATAAAGGCAAACGGGCTCGGTATAGTGAACGATGACTGGGATGAAAGCGACCTTGAAGAAATTATTAATAATAACACCTACGCCAAAAATTGCCTGAAATACAGGGAAAGCATATCTACCGAAAAAAAGGTTGAGCTTTTCATAAACGAGAAAAGCGGAAGGAAAATACTTCTCTCCTCATACAGCGTAAACCCCTACCACGGCAGCGAGGACGGCATAGGCTGGAACTGGACCTTGCAGGCGGCAAAGCATTTCAACGCACCCGGTGATAAAATCTACCTCGTTACAAAAAAGGTCAACGAGGCTGACACGAGAAAGGGGATTGAGGAACTCGGGCTTGATAACGTAAAGCTCGTTATTTCCGACACTCCCGACTGGCTGAACTGGTACAGGGAGCATAATTCCGCCTTTCACCACCTTTACTACATACTCTGGCAGGCTTACGCTTATCATTGGGCAAAGAGCTCGGGAATTGATTTTGATATAATCCACCACGTTACGATGGTTGATTTCAGAATACCCGGCTTTATGTGGAAATTCAGAAAGCCGTATACGATTTTCGGACCCGTGGGCGGAGGTCAGTCCACCCCCGCGGCGCTCAAGAACTACGAAAAATCAAAGGCGGTTGAAAAATTCAGGGAGAGCATAAACAAGGCGTGCTCGCATCTTCCCTATTACAGAAAGGCGATTAAGCGCTTTAACAGAGTTTTTGCAATAAACAAGGAAACCGAGGCGTATATGTCAAAGGCGCTCGGCACCTCGTGCACGAGGCTCACGGAGCTTGCGCTCGCGAAGGAATTCAAGGGGCTTGATATTAAGAAAACCGAGGGCGATACCGTAAAACTTATGTACCTCGGCAGGTTGATTGAAAAGAAGGGCTTAATGCTCCTCCTTGACGTCATAAACAGTATGGATAAAGCCCTGCCGTTCACGCTTGACATCTACGGCGACGGTCCTCTTGTGGACTCAATGAGGGCGTATATTAGCGAACATAACCTCAGCGACAAGGTAATTATGAGAGGCGCGGTTGAGCACACGCAGGTATCCTTAGCGTACAGAAACGCCGACGTATTCATAATGCCCTCGCTACGCGAAACGAGCGGCAACGTACTCGTTGAAGCAATGGCGCACAAGCTACCCGTAGTTGCGCTTGATATGAGCGTTTGCAGCAATTTTAAGCAGTATGACTGCGGCAGCTTTGTAAACGTAAATCAGGACAAAGAAAGAATAATCGATGAGTTTGCAGATAAACTGACCGAATTAATAAACGCCCCCGAAAAGAGAAGCTCACTGGGCGAAAACGGTTATCGTTTCGTTAATTCAGAGCTTTCGTGGGACAAGAAATTTGAAACGGTGTACAAGGAAATATGAGTAAGTTTTCAGAACTAATTAAAAAAAGCAAAGACCATCATTCCCTGATAGCCGACACCGTATCCTACGGTATGTACAAGCTCGGCTACGGCGACATTAATCTTGCAGGCGCCAATTCCCGTTACAAGACCTTTACTTCTCTTGAAAGGCAATTTAAAAAGCTTGTTGGCAAAACAGACTTCAAAGCTTATGATAACGATATGAGCGACGTTGTATGGATTTGCTGGCTTCAGGGCTTCGATAATGCGCCTGAGCTTGTAAAAAAGTGTATTGCCTCCATTGAATATCATATTAAAGACCGCAGAATTATTTACATAGATAGTAAAAACTACAGTGATTACTGCGACATACCAGACTTTATAATTGAAAAATGGCGCAACGGGATTATCTGCAATGCTCATTTTGCCGATATAATTCGGCTTGCGTTGCTTATACAGCACGGCGGACTCTGGATGGATGCAACCGTATATATGACCGGTCCTCTCCCTGAATATATAACCGATGGAGAATTTTTCGGTTACCGTGACGGCTTTTTTAACTGTGATTTAATTAATTTCGGTAACTGGCTGATTTATTCAAAGCCGAATAATATCCTTTTAAATGAAACCTATTCGCTTCTTCTTTGCTACTGGAAAAAATACAATTACGCAAAACACTATTTTATTTTTCAAATGTTTTTTCGAATGGTTACCGACGCATACGAAGATTACTGGGAAAGCATTCCTTATTTTAATCAGATGAATCTTCATATATTTTCATTTGAATTTCTTAATGAGTATAACGAAAAACGTTTTAAACAATTATGCGACCTAACGCCGATACATAAACTAACTAACAAAAGCGACACAGCTACTGCTGTTGAGAACAGTTATTTTTCTAAATTCGATACTTTATATAAGCTATACAGTTAAACGAGGATAAAATGGAAAAATCATTGACCCCAAAAAAGTCAATAATGAAAACTACAATCAATCTGAAGTGTTTGGTGGTTGCAGTCATAGTATTAATTCAGCTGATAGTTGAGATGTTCACCGTAAACACTTATCTTGACGAAATCATAACTGTTGCAATGATTGTTATTATTGCAGTAACTCTGATTACGGGCAAAATTAATAACTATGATTTATATACCCTTGTCTTTTTAGGCTTCGTAATTATCATCGGTTTGCTTGCAAATGTATTATTCAGTATTAATCCGTCAATTTTTTCCGTAATGGTTGATGTGCTGACACAAATAAAGCCGTTTACCATTTTTATCGGCATAAGATACCTATTAAATGAAAAAGAAAAGCAAACGGTTATTTATTATCTTTCTCCATATGCGCTTGTATTCATATTGATCGTATTTATTTTCTCTATTATTAATCAGTTTGCAGATATAAACATGTCCAGCGGTGTTAGATACGGAATAAAAATATTTAAATTTATTTATACTTTTAACCACCAGTATACTACGAGCACTATCCTTTGCTTCGGATTAATAATTTGTAATAACCATATCGGAAGCCACACTAAAAAGTTTTTCGGCGCAATCGGACTTATTGCGATTGCCTCAGCTTTAAAAACTTTGTCTGTGGTATTTCCCATAGTATGGATTTCAACATATTACTATTTTGGGCGTTATAAACGCTTCAATCCCATTCTTCTTATTCCTGCGTCTTTGCTGATACTATTACTCGGCAGTTATCAGATTAATACTTATCTCCTTGACACTGATTCTCCCAGGCGCGTTTTTATAGATTATGCTATTAAAGACGCGAACGACCATTTCCCTTTGGGCTCTGGTTTCGGAACATATGGCTCTTCGGAAGCGGTTAAACATTATTCTAAGTTGTACTATGAATACGGATTTAACAACCGATGGGGTTTAAGCCCCGATTTTCATCCGTTTATTCATGATAATTACTGGCAAAGCGTTTTAGGGCAGTTCGGTTGGTTCGGCTTTCCCGTATTTATTCTTCTGTATGCAAGAATAATTAATTCTGCATATAATGTAGATGTTCCTGCTCAGGTTAAAGCATATCAAATTGCAGCGTTCACAGCGGTAATGGTGTTTGCAATCGGTTCAGCCGCTATAACGAGCACTCAAGGTCTGCTATTCTTTTTCGGTCTGTCACTGTTCAGCAAGCCTGAAAAAGATACTAAAAAGAAGAGATTGAAAATACAAATTAAATTTTAATTTTTAGAGGAAGTTATGAATGATTTAATCAGCATAGTTATACCCGCGTATAATGCGGCTGCGTTTATTGCTAAAACGCTTGATACGATTTTGGCGCAGACGTACAAGGATTTTGAGGTTATCATTATCAATGACGGCTCAAAGGACAATACGCTCGAGATAGTCGAGGAGTATGCAAAAAAGGATAGCAGAATCCGTGTTTTCTCTCAGGAAAACGGCGGCGTTTCCGCTGCGCGCAATACTGCGCTCACTAAGGTTCGGGGAAAGTATATAACCTATATTGACGCCGACGATTCCGTTCCGCCGACGGCGCTTGAGGATTTAATATCGCTTATGGGCGACGGCGTTGATTTCGTAATAGGCTCACACGATGAGATCCGTATCGGCAAAAAGCATCATATCGAAAAGGTCAAAACTCTTAACGCCGATGAGCTTGAGGAGCGTTTCCGTGAATACGACCCCGTCGTATGGTGGCCGTGGGGCAAGCTTTACAGGACGAGCATTATCCTTGATAATCGCCTGAGCTACGATACGAATATTACCTTCGGCGAGGACCATATCTTCAATCTTCTGTACGGAAAATATATTAAGGGCAAGGTAGTGGTAACCGATAAGGTCGTATATAACTACCACTATATCCGCGGCGGTCTGTGCTCAAAATACTATCCGAATATGAACGAGCTACAGAAATACGTTTATTATAAAATAGAGGATTTCTTCGGCGGTCACGAGCAGACGCCTTACGAAATAAGAGTTCACTATTCAGGCGCTTACCTTAAAGGGCTCGTTGATTACTACGCCGCATGGCTCGGCTTTTCAAATGCGGTAGAAAAGGTTAAGGAAAGCTTTGAGATGTATTCCGACATAATCGACGACTACACTATTAAGGAATTCTTTACCGAGGAGCAATTCAACTATTATAAGCAGGGCGATTACCGCTCGCTGACTAAGGACTATATTTTAAAGAACCCCGACAAAACTCTGCTTAGAAAGGGCAAGAGAACGGTAAGGCGTTTTCTTGAATTACAGCAAAGAATATTCTTAAAGAGAAAATAACCTCGCAAAGCGAGGTTGTTTTTTTATGGTTTTATTAATTTATATTCTCCTGATTTAAGTTTCCTTACAAGGTCTGCGCCCGTTTTTATCGGCTCCGTAGTTATTATACCGCCCTTTGCAAGCTGTGCCTCTTCGTGAAAATCGGAGCCTGAGGACATAAGCTTTCCCGTCTTAATCGCCCATTGCAGCGCCTTGAAATTCGTCTTTTCGTCGCACTTGCCGTTATAGACCTCGATACCGTCGATATATTTTGGATTGCAGCGCTGAATATACCAGCGAAACGGGTGAGCCTGAAAAACAAGATAGCCCTGCTCGTGCATAAGGCGGTACACCTGTCTCTCTCCGAGCTTCATTAAATTCCCCTGCTCTTTTAGCCACCGGGGCTCTATGCCGTAAATCAGGTAATCCGCACCCGTGGCGTAACGCCTCAGCTCCATGCCGAAGATAACGGAAAAATCCTCCGTTTCATACTTTTTCATCTCGTAGTATGAGGAGAGGTAGAAATCTATCAGCCGCTGCGGTTTATAATAACTGTTCAGCTTAAAGGTCAGCGGGCTGTAATGCTCCGTTACTACAATACCAGAATAGCCCTTTTCCTTATAAAGCCTTACTACCTCCTCGGGAGGCGTAGAGGCGCATTGACTCACCATATTAGTATGGCAGTGAAGCTCGTATTTATATTCCATCACTAAGCGTCCTTCTGTATAGTTCCCTTACCTCGTCCGCGCCGAGCGGGACAGGCGTCGTTTTAAGCTTTGATATGCTGATTTTTGAAACGAATCCGTCAAGCATATCCTCGCTTACTTTCGGATACGGGAGTTCAAATTCATCAATAAGAGAAGAAAAAATCCTTGCGCCGTCTGCTGCGCTTTCACCGCCCATAAGCCTTGAAAGCAAGGTCAGCGTATCCTTTGGATAATCGCCCTCGAGCATATAGTCCCAGAGCGTTGCAAGGACCACGGCAACCGAGTGACCGTGCGCAGTGCCGCAGGTCATAGTGATATTATAGCACAGAGCATGCGGCGCGGTAGTGCCCGTGATATTGATAGCCTTACCGCCGTAGAATGAAGCCATCAGCATACCGCGGTTGCCCTCCCTCTCATTTCTCATATATGCGTCCTTATGCTCAAAGAAAAGGCGTATTGATTTCTCTGCGTATTCCCTGCTCTCGTCGGTAGCGGCACTGCTCCAGTAGCTCTCTATCGAGTGACAAAGCGCGTCGAGGGCGGTAACCTTGCGCTGATAGTCGGGCAGAGTCTCAAGCAAACGCTCGTCAAAGAGCACGTAATCGGGAATGAAATCAAGGCTATGAATTGAAAGCTTTTCAGTATCGTTCACATAAAACACAGAGGTTTTAGTAGCTTCGCTTCCCGTGCCTGCGGTGGTAGGGATAAACAGCGCCTTTATGCCGTTATTTTTCATAGGCTCGCTGAGCGCCTTTGAAACATCGTTAGTCGTCATAAGGCGTATCATCTTTGCGCTGTCCATCGGGCTTCCGCCGCCCGCTGCTATCATAAAATCGCAACCCTCGGCTTTAAAAAGCTCAGCAGCGGTTATCATATCCTCAAAGCGCGGATTGGGTCTGATATTATCAAAAAGCACAAAATCAAACTGCTTCAGATACTCGAAAAGCGCCGTTTTCTGAAAGCTCTTTCCACAGCAGAGAAAGGGCTTTTTAATATTATTTTCTTTTAATATATCCGCAATCTCGGTATAGTCCTTTAAAAATATTGACATTAAATCACTTCCTGTTATATAAATATACACGATATTTTAAAAAAGTCAAATCATAACCACCAGTTGAACTGGTGGTTTGCACAGGCCCTAAAAGGGCCGCCTACTGGCTTGCCGACTGAAAGTCGGCACTGAAGTTTGGCAGTGCATTACCTTTTCAAGCAGCCGCTCACGTG
>FLNY01004860.1_pt1 | contig 22797 bp, 18 predicted proteins | sample 1140381 | NCBI WGS metagenome assembly FLNY01 (sample SAMEA3878172, study PRJEB12797) | bioreactor metagenome | biome: Moose rumen | place: Sweden | collected 2011-10
AATAACACGAAACAGGAAAATGGAAAGTGCACTAACAAAAATACCGGCCGCGTAATTTCTGCCTGCGTTCCCATGCATACATTCGGTCATCCTTGCCGTATTGATGAAATCAAAGCAATTTGTGATGAGCATAATATTATGTTGATTGAAGATGCCGCTGAGTCTGTAGGTTCATTTTATAAAAACAAACATACTGGAACTTTTGGAAAAGTCGGTATTTTGAGCTTTAACGGAAACAAAACGCTTACAACTGGTGGTGGCGGAATGCTCATTACCGATGATGAAGAACTTGCAGCCCGTGCAAAATATCTTTCTACAACAGCAAAAGAACCTGCAAAGTGGGGCTACTACCATAAAGAAGCCGGCTGGAACCTCCGTATGCCTGGTGTAAATGCCGCAATCGGTGCAGCTCAGCTTGAATATTTTGATAAAATCATCGAAAACAAGCGTGAAACTGCCGCTATGTACAAGAAGTTCTTTGCAGAATTAGGAATTCCGTTTGTTACAGAAACAGAAACCAGCCGTGCAAATTACTGGCTTAACGCAATCTTCCTTAAAGACCGCGAAGAACGTGAAGAATTTTTGGAATACACAAACACTAATGGTGTTCAAACCCGTCCAATCTGGACATTGATGTATAAAATGCCACCATACGAACGCTTTGAAAAAACAGAAATGCCAAACGCAGAATGGTTGGAAGATCACTTGGTAAATATCCCTTCAAGCGTAAGAACAAGTTTTTAATTAATTCTAAAAATATAGTCACTCCCCGTTAATAATTAACGGGGAGTTTCTTTTCTATTTTCATCACATATCTAACAAGGACAAATCCCATGCAAGACAACATTCTTCCTCTCATCGGACGCACTGCGCCCCTGTTTGAAAAAGATATTGCCGTTAATGAAGAATATCTTTCAGAAACAATCCGTAATTCTCGCTTTCTCGTAATTGGTGGTGCCGGAACAATTGGTTCTGCAATCTGCCGCGAGCTTTTTGCACGCAATCCCAAAGTCCTGCACGTCGTTGACATCAGCGAGAACAACATGGTGGAGCTTGTCCGTGACATCCGTTCTTCCGTGGGCTACGGTGACGGCGAGTTTGCGACCTTTGCCCTGGACTGTGGCAGTGAGATTTTCCGTGCCTTTATCAACGAGCAGAAAAAACGTATCGGCGGCTATGATTATGTTTTCAACACGTCAGCCTTAAAGCATGTCCGCTCTGAAAAAGACCCTTACACCCTCATGCGCATGATAGACACGAACATCTTCAACACCGACAGCACTATGCTTATGGCAAAGGAATGTGGTGCGAAAAAGTATTTCTGCGTCTCTACCGACAAGGCCGCAAACCCTGTGAACATGATGGGAGCCAGCAAACGCATTATGGAATTTTTCTTAAACCGGCGTTCCGTTGAAATGCCAGTTTCTACTGCCCGTTTTGCAAATGTCGCATTTAGTGACGGTTCTCTGCTTTATGGCTTTAACCGCCGTCTGGATAAGAATCAGCCTTTGAGTGCTCCTAACGATGTACGCCGGTATTTTGTAACTCCAAAAGAAGCTGGTCAGCTTTGCGTAATGTCCTGCCTGCTCGGTGAGAACCGGGATGTTTTCTTCCCGAAACTTGACCACGATTTGAATCTTGTTACATTCTCCAGCATAGCAGAAAAATATCTTCGCAATTTAGGTTACGAGCCTGTCCAGTGCGCCACAGAGGACGAAGCCCGCCACCGGGTGAACGAGCTTAAAGCCCAGCACAAGTATCCGGTTTACTTCTTCAAGAGCGACACCACTGGCGAAAAAGATTTTGAGGAATTCTACACGGATAAAGAAAGTCTGATAATGGATAAGTTTGAGTCCCTTGGTATCATTAAAAATCCAGTGGATTTTGACGAGGCAAAACTCTCTCATTTTACGGAGACGATTGCAAGCCTCAAGCAAAAAGGCGAGTGGAGCAGGGGAGAATTAATCGACCTTTTCAACTGGATGATTCCAAACTTCAATCACAAGGAGACAGGAAAATTTTTGGACGGAAGAATGTAATTCAAGCCTGATAATTTTTATTTCCTACAACTCAAGTTTTAAGCCATCTGTTCCCCCGAGCAGGTGGCTTTTTTTTTGCGGTTTAACTAAAACTCCAGCACATAAGGTTTTTCATCATTCCTAAACAGTTCATAAGTTTTGTGAAAATTTGCGTAGGCGTAATTTTTGTATGATGAATAGTCATCTCCGCTGTAAATGACAGTCCCATGTGTCTTTTCAACATCCACATGATTACTATATAGAGTGATGAATTTATCCATGTTTTTTGTGAATTCATCGTTCAGGGCTTTACCGGATTTAATTTCAAACAGCCGCAGTTTGTTTTCTTTCTTTAGAATGAGGTCAGCCTCAAGCCCCTTGCTGTTTCTGAAAAAATGTAAGTTTGGTTCTGCACCGCTGTTCTGCCTGGCCTTAAGTGCTTCGGTTATGACGAGATTTTCAAACAGATTTCCTAAAATGGGATCCCTTTGCATTTGGGACTGTTTTTCAATCCCCAGCAGGTAGGAAGCAAGTCCTGTGTCACAGAAATAGATTTTTGGAGTTTTTACTACCTGGCTTGTCCTGTTTGTGAACCATGGCTTTAATATATAGACTAAATGAGAGGCTTCAAGAATAGAAATCCATGAGCCTATGGTTACACTTGAAACACCTGTTTCATTTGCAATGGCGGAATTATTTACAAGCTGACCTGTTCTTCCTGCAAGCAGACGCATGAAATTTTCAAAGCGCATTAAATCCTGTACGGCTCCAATCTGTGCAAGGTCCCGTTCCAGATATGTTGCTACATAGTTCTTGTAGTATTCAAAGGGATTGATTCCTTTTTCTGCGTAGAGGTAGGGCATGCCTCCTGCTATAAGCTGTGCATCCCGGTCCAGCTTTATTCTGAAAAGTATGTATTTGCCAAATCTATAATTTTCTGGCTGATTTGTCTTGCAATCATATTTTTAATATAGATGATTATGGCGGAGATTTTAAGTGGCACTTTAAATCTCCGCCATATAACACTTATTATTTATGTAATTTGTATACACGAGTACTCAATTTACATAACTTCTTCAACTGGATGATTCCACAAGAGGGGTGTGTCTATTTTGCTGGACTGCCCCTTTTTTTTTGCCTGAAAATAGCCGATAATAAAGAGATGAAAAAGCTACTTTGTATTTTTATTGGATTTTTCTTTTCTTTTAATATTTTCGCACAGAATTCTGCTATGGTTGCGAACAGGCGTACTGCCGTAAGGTATTTGCAGCTTTCAAAGCAATATGCTTCCGAAAAATTGTGGGAGCAGGCGGATTCAAACGCTAAAATGGGACTTGCTTATGACGATAAAATCGCTGACCTCTGGTATTTGCGCGCTGTCTCACAAATGAACCTTGGCGAAAAAAAATCTGCAATCTTGCCCCTTGTCGTAACGGCTTTAACCGACAGCGAATGGGTTGACTATAATAAGGATGGGGCAAGAATCCTTTATGCGGACATTCTCTCAGCGACCCGTCTTTTTGACCAGTCTCTTTCAGTTCTGGACTCATCTCCATTTATTTATTCTGCAGACGCCGAGTATATTCGCGCAAAAAATTATTATTGTCTTGGAAAGGACGAAAACATTAAAAAGGCTCGGAGCCGGCTTGACGCTGCCCGCCGTGTTTATCCTGCTGACTCTAGATTCGCAGAGCTTTTCTATTCCTACGAATACGAGATTTTCAGAAAAACTGGTGAGATTTCCGATGAGGCTGTAACTCTTGCCAATGCTTTTTCTTTGATGGTGCCTCTCTACAAAAATGCAAGCGAGGAACTGGAGGTCTATGCTGCGATTTTTTCTTCTGACCAGAATAAAAAAATAAGAATGTTAAAGGCCTTTAATTCAAAAAACAGAAGCACGCCGCTTTATGCGCTTGAAGCGTTAAAATCAGAGCTTTTAAACGAAGATGACGCATTGGATTATTTTTATAAGTTCTCAGATAAAACGATAAGTCTTTCTGTCCTTGAAGATTTTGCCGCCTTGTTAAAAAATGAAGATGCCAAAAAAGAATTTTCTGAATACTTAAACTCTTACAACGGAACGATTACCATCGATACAGACGGAGATTTGCTCAAAAATATGACTGTCACTTACAGGCGTGGAAGACCTGAGTCGATTTCCTACGACGAAAATCAGGATGATGAAAATGAATGGGCTGCGCAGTGCGATTTTGGAGTTCCTACAAGCCTTTCAATGTCTGAAAACGCTCTTCTCCTTGAATACTCCTCATGGCCTTTTATTCAGGCAGCCGTTTACAGAATGAGCGAGAATCATGCGGATTTAAGACTCAGCCTTATTGCAGAGACTCTCTCATGGAGTCCCTTTACGGTGGGACCTGACGCTTCGATAAAAGCAAGCCTTAGTTCAGATTTTTTTGTTCCGACTTTAAGCGATGTAAACAAGAATACTATTTCCGGAGATGATTTGTTAAGGGCCGCTTTGAGCTACACAATTCCTTCAAGGGAGCGGGAAGGGGCTGTCATTTCGGTGAGCCTCTTGAACGCAGTCGCTCAGATTGCCACATATTCAGTGGGAGAAAAGATTTATGCAATCGCTCAGTTTGAAAAAGGAATTCCTGTCTCCCGAAAGCTCGATGTCGATGGGGATGGTCTTTTTGAGACAACGGAATACTACGGATTTACATCTGCATCAAATGAGAATTTTATTTCCGCAAGTGACGAAATGCAGATAATGACGAATCTTTTTGGCTCCCCGGTTCAGGGAACGGGCTTTTATGTAAAGAAAATCACCGTTGACCAGAATGGAGACACAATAGCAGACTTTACCGAAGAATACATTCCGGGTGAAAATGGCGACAAGCAGCCGGGAAAAATCTCTTCCTGGGACACGGACGGAGACGGACAATGGGACAGTCAGTACATAAAATATCCTTCAAGCGACAAAAATAAGGTTCTTGAAGAGGCGCGCTTTCATCAGTGCCTCACTGATTCTCTTGTCACCGTAAATTCAGAGAACGGAATTCCTCTCTTTGTAAAAAATGGCGAAGATCTTCTTTCCGTAAACAGAGGGGAGAGAGACAACTTTTATTGGATAGCTCTTTCCGGCTCAAAAAAAGATGAAGAAAATATTACAAAAGCCATTAACCAAATTGATGAGCAAGGTGTTTCTATTATTGTAAGCTCCGGCGAAAAAAATGAAGTGAGACGCTATCTCGCAGTAAAAATCGAGGGAAAAGTGTTCGCTATGCAAGTCGAAGAATAGATTATGAAAAAAACTTTGTATAAATTTACGAGAATTACAGCTTTATTTTTAACATCAGCGCTTGTTTTTTCTTGCTCGTCCGTGCGTGATCCTGACAATGTTTTTTCAGACATTGACTACACGAAGGAGGATGCGCGTCGCGAGGAAAGCAAGCGGATTTTTGATTTGCTCGAAAAAAATCCGGTTCAGGCGCTTTGGCGGGCAAATTTGTTAAAAGACGAGGAGACTTCTAAGGCGTGTGAAAGTGCCGTTCTTGAAGAATTTAATTCTGCCGTCGAAAAATCTGACTGGTTTAATGCCTCAAGAATTGCGAAATCCTTGCAGACGATTTCATCTCCGCTTTTGACATCTCTTTCAAAAAATTATTCAGAGCTTGATGGCCTTGCAAAAAAAGTCCCCGGGCTTTCAGGTGAAAAATCTTCTGGTTCAAAAAAAGTCTCTTCCTACATAAACGGGACTGTCACAATCTGGGTTGACAAAGGAATCAAGGTTCAGAACGGAATGGGATATGCGGACCGTGTTATTGGCTCAGGCTTTTTTATCTCGAAAGACGGCTACATCGTAACGAATCATCATGTGATTGCAGATTTGGTTGACAAAAAAAGCGAGTCTTTTTCCCGCCTTTTCATAAAGCTGGCAGGGGATAGTGACACGAGAATTCCTGCTAAGGTTATCGGCTATGACAGCGAAATTGACTTGGCGCTCATAAAAACCGAAGTTGAAGCCCCTTATGTATTTTCTCTCGGCTCAAGCGCAGATTTGGATGCCGGGGATAAAATTTACGCAATTGGTTCTCCTGTAGGCTTGGAGCGTACCCTTACAAGCGGAATTGTCAGTGCTACCGACCGAAAACTTTTCACCCTTGGCTCCGTAATGCAGATAGATGCGGCTGTGAACCAGGGAAACAGCGGCGGTCCTTGTATTGATGAGAACGGAAATGTCCAGGCAGTAGTTTTCGCAGGAATGTTGCAGTTTGAAGGGCTTAACTTCGCAATCCCTGTAGAATATTTAAAATCTCTCTTGCCGTCCCTTTATGCTGGCGGAAAGGTAAATCATCCCTGGCTTGGCTGTTACGGGCATACGAAAAAAGAGCTTGGAAAAGACAGCGGGCTTGAAGTCCAGTATGTTTTCCCTGGCTCAAGCTCAAGCAGGGTAAAAATGCTCGTCGGGGATGTCGTGACTGAAATCGATGGCGAAAAAATTACGACGCTGGAAGATATGCAGGATGTCCTTATGAAACTGCCTGCAAAATCTATCGTAAAAATTAAATTTAGGCGAGGCGAGGACGAGCTTTACGAGGATAATGTTTATCTTGGAGTTAGGCCAGAGATGCCCGGTTACAATATTTACAAGGGCGACATAATAGCAAAATCCTTCGTGCCGATTTTCGGAATGAGGCTTGTCTCTGTTTCAAGCTCGAACAGTAAGAAATATCAGATTGAGTCTGTAATCAAGGGGTCTGTCGCTGATGAATCAGGATTTTCTGAGAGTGACCCAATCGAAATCCGTAACATTCGTCTTAATGATGACAATTCCGTCATTTACGCAGAAATTTACGCAAAAAACCGCAAGAAAGGCTATCTTGACGGAATTATGGGAATTGGCGCGCAGCTTGACAGTCCTTATTATTTTTAATTTTCCATTATTTATCCTATTGCAATAAATCGAAAATCGTAATTATAATAGTAGAAAATAGTATTTTTGCAATAAGGAAATTTTTTATGGCTAAGGCTAAAAAAGAAACGACAAAAACACCAAAAGAATCTACGCTTGTAATCGTGGAATCTCCTGCAAAGGCTACGACAATCGAAAAATACTTAGGACCAGGCTACACTGTAAAGGCCTCTATGGGACATTTAATTGACCTTCCAAAGTCCCGCATGGCAATCAATATCGAAGATAACTTTCAGCCGGAATATATTACTGTAAGGGGGCGGGCAAAGCTTTTAAAAGAGCTTCAAAAAGACGCAAAAAAATCAGCTCATGTCCTTCTTGCTTCCGATAATGACCGTGAGGGAGAGGCGATTGCATGGCATTTAAACAATGCTCTCAAAGATAAGACTAAGGCCGACATAAAGCGAATCGTTTTTAACGAAATTACTCCTGTCGCTATCAAGGAAGCCGTAAAACATCCCGGAGAAATTGTCGAAAGCAAGGTAAACGCTCAGAAAGCGCGCCGGGTCCTTGACCGGCTTGTTGGTTATAATTTAAGCCCTCTTTTGTGGGAAAAAGTAAAAAACGGTCTTTCGGCCGGCCGGGTTCAGTCTGTGGCCCTTCGCTTAATCTGTGAGCGTGAAAAGGAAGTCGAGGACTTTATTCCAGAAGAGTACTGGACTCTTGAGGCTGACTTCCAGAAGGGAAAGACAAAGTTCACGGCTCAGCTTGCAAAATATAAGGGCGAAAATCCTGAGTTAAAATCTGAGGATGCCGTAAACAAAATCATCGAAGAAATCAAAAACTCAGAATGTAAGGTTTCAGACATAAAAGTCACCGAAAAGACTGTTCGTCCAAAGGCTCCCTTTACGACTTCAAAAATGCAGCAGGCGGCGGCAAATAGATTGGGTTTTACCTCCCGAAAAACAATGCAGATTGCCCAGCAGCTCTACGAAGGTATTCAGATGGGCGCAAACCGGGTCGGTCTTATCACCTATATGCGAACAGACTCCGTTCGTATCGCCCAGACTGCCCTTGACGAGGTGCGTGAATGGATTTCAAAAGAATACCCGGAAAATCTTCCGGAGGAGCCTCTTCACTATGCTGTCGGAAAAAGTGCCCAGGACGCTCATGAATGTATCCGTCCGACATACACAAAATATACGCCTGATTATGTAAAAGATTATTTAAGCCGTGACCAACTCCGTCTTTACACAATCATTTGGGAGAGGTTCGTTTCCTGCCAAATGAAAAACGCAAAAACGGCAACGACTTCCGTAGAAATTTTAGCGGGCGAAGCTCTTTTCAGAGTCTCAGCCTCAAAATTGGTTGAAAAAGGCTTTTATTCAGTCATAAAGCTTCTTTCTTCAAAAGAAGATGTCACCGGAAATCTTCCGTCTCTTAAAAAAGACGAGGTTTTGGAGTCAAGTCACTCATTCTACCCGGAGCAGCACTTTACGCAGGGACCAGCCCGCTATTCTGACGCTTCGATTGTCCGCACTCTCGAAGAAAAGGGAATTGGCCGTCCTTCAACCTACGCTCCGATTATCTCTGTCCTTCTTGACCGCTACTATGTAACTAGAAACAACAAGCAGCTCATGCCGACAATTCTCGGAAAAATGATTTGTAAAATCCTTGTGGAGGCCTTTCCGGATGTAATAAACGAGCATTTCACCGCCGAAGTCGAGAACACTCTTGATAAGGTTGAGCAGGATGAAATCGTCTGGAATAATATGATCCGTGATTTTTACGGGCCTTTCAAAAAACGCTGTGACGAGGTTGAGACAACTGTTGAAAGCGTAAAGGGCTTCCTTGACGAGCCGACTGACAAAATCTGCGACAAATGCGGAAAGCCTATGGTCAAAAAACTTGGCCGTTTCGGCTACTTCCTTGCCTGCTCAGGCTTCCCTGAGTGCCACAACACAAAGTCGATTCCTCTGGCAAAATGCCCGAAAGCCGGTTGTGACGGCGAAATTGTCGCCCGGAAAACCCGCGGTCGCGGCAAGGAATTCTACGGCTGCACGAACTATCCAAAATGTGACTTTATCTCTCACTTTAAGCCACTTAGTGACCAGTATTGCCCGAAATGCGGCTGGTTTTTGGTCGAAAAATACGACAAAAAGAATGGAAACTATAAGTCTTGCATAAATCCTGAGTGTGATTATTTGCACACTGCCGAAGAGGGTGAGTAATGCTTCTCTATCTTGCGTTCAAGAATATTATTTCTAAAAAAAGTTCTTTTGTAATCATTCTGTTCATCGCCTTTGCAATAGCGCTTCTCGTCGTTACAAATGCCGTTTTTGACAGCACGGAGCAGGGCGTTCAGGAAACTTTCGTCTCCAGCTTTTCTGGTGACATCGTAATACGGCCGGAATATAAATCTCCGCTTTCACTTTTTGGTGACGAGACTCCCGTAACGGGAAAACTCACCGAGCTTCCCAATCTTACTCCTTATGACGAGCTTTACCAGTATCTTAGTGAAAGTTCCTTTATTTCAGATTTAGTTCCCCAGGTTTCTGGAATGTCCGCCCTTTCTAGCGACAGCGAGGATACAAAATGTTATATGTTTGGCGTTCCTGCCCTTAAGTATCTGGATGTAATGACATCAATTAGAATTCTCGATGGAAAAGCGTGGGAAGACGGCGAAAAGGGAATTATGCTTTCAAAAAAATATGCGGAAAAAATGCATGTTTCAGTTGGGGATACATTGCAGTTTGCGATAAGCGAGGGGTTTTCTTCAAGAATCAGGGCTGTTCCTTTGACGGCGATTTATGATTACTCTGTCGAAAATTCAACTCTCGACAAAATCGTCCTTACGAATCCTGAGACTGTCCGTGCGATTATGGATATGTCAGATTTTTCATCTTCTGACAAAATCGAGCTTTCAAGTGAGGTCGAGGATTTGCTGAACGCAGACGATTTGGACTCTCTTTTTTCTGATTCAGAGGATATTGACGAAGGAATTCAAACCGAAGAAATTAAAATCACTGACGAAGAGATTGCCGCCCTGCAAAATTCATATACAAATTCATCATCATGGAATTTCTTGATTTGCCGTCTTTCTGATCCAAAAAGTACGAAAAAAATCATAAAAGACTTGAACAAAACCTTTAAGGAAAAAGACTGGCCTCTCGAAGCCGTAAACTGGCGCAGTTCTGCTGGAAATACGGCTTTTTATCTTTATATTCTTCGCCTTATCTTGAACATCGGTATCATAATAATTCTTGGCGCGGGCTTTATCGTCGTGAACAATACTCTCGTCATTAATGTGCTTGACAGAATAAGGGAAATTGGCACGATGCGCTCTATTGGCGCGAATAAACGCTACATCACGAAGGAATGTATGGCAGAGACAATGATAATGGCTGTGATTGCAGGCCTTTTAGGCTGTGCTCTTGGGACTGTTGCCTCAAATGTTGTTTCGCTCCTGCATATCACATTTTCCAACTCCTTTATAATCCAGCTTTTTGGCGGAAAGGTTCTTCATACCGAGGTGAATTTCTCGAATCTGCTTGGCTCTTTCGCCCTTTCGCTTTTCATTGGTCTTATCGCATGGATTTATCCGCTTCTTACGGCCTTGCATGTAAATCCAGTTGAAGCGATGCAGGGGGTAAAATAATGTATCAGACGAAAATTGCGCTTCGTTCTCTGATTATGCGAAAAAGACAGTATGTTTCGCTTTTCCTTGTCTGTATGGCTGGTCTTGCTATTTCCCTCGCGGCTATTGCCGTAAGCACGGGGATGATAAAATCACTGAATCAAAAGGCCCGTATTTATTATGGTGGCGATGCGGTCCTTATGTGTGCTAAAACTGGCGAATGGCTTAATATTTATGATTATGAAGAAAAAATTGAGAGTGTAAAAGCTGTCCTTCCAAAGGACGCCATAGTTTCTAAACGGCAGGAACTTGACGGCAGGCATGGCTCTTTTTATTTTGAAGGCGTGCAGGCCCTGCAGCAGACCTTTAAGGGCATTGAAATAGAAAACGAAAAGGATTTGTTAAAAAGCCTGATTTTTACTGAGGGCGGGGTGGAATCTGTCTTAAAAAATCCGGATCAGAAAAACTGGGTTTTTATTTCACTTCCAATCGCTAAAATGCTTGGTGTTCACGCTGGGGATGAAATTACACTTCAGTTAGAGACTAATGATAATGTTTTAAACACGGTTCAAATCGAGGTTAAGGGAATTTTTCAGGACTCAAGTGTTTTTGGAATGTACACCTCTTATTTTGATTTTGAATTTCTGCGGGATTCCTACAATCGCCCGAAAAATTACGCCAACAGAATCACGATTCATTTTGCCAATAAAAATGTTTCTGAAAAAAATCTGCACGAAATGTATGATTCTCTTTCATCGGTTCTGAATATGTATGATTGGGTTGAAGATAAAGATGATTTCCTTGATTTGCCAGGAGATGCCTTTCCGTCTGAGACCTGGGCTTTCGTTCCTTTAAGCGCGAACCTTAATGATGTTGAGATAATGCAGCTTGCGATGGACGCAATAATTAGCTTCATCGTAATCATTCTTACTGTCATCATAATCGCTGGAATAGGAAGCACTTACAGGGTTCTGATTATGAAGAGAATCACAGAAATTGGAATCTATATGGCTCTCGGCATGAAAAAACGCTCTATAATTGCGACGCTCCTTTTTGAGTCTTTCCTTCTGCTGGTTTTGGGCTGCATTGCAGGCCTTTTGTTAAACGGAATTTTCTGCGCTGTAATTTCTCTGTTTGATTTTTCGTTTATTCCGTCATTTGACATGTTCCTTGAAAAAGGTAACCTTTCGCCTCAGTTTGATGTTCTTAAAAGTGTGACCGTAATTGTGTCGGTCATTATAGCTACATTGCTTTCAGTTTTGTATGCGACTTTAAAATCAATCAAGATTATGCCAGTTGAGGCTCTTAGTGTTACGGAGTAAGGGTTTCTGGCATTTTTAGGAGGCATTTATGAAACACACTTTGAATCTTAAAAAAACAGTCTTTTCTCTTATTTTGGCTTCTATTTTTTCTTTCTCAAGCTTTGCTATTCCCGACAATGTAGCTTCTGCTCTTTTGCAGAAGGCAGAGGACTCCACGGCTTTTTACGGAACTGACTTTACCGCAAGCTATGAAGTTGTTCAGCAAAGACCGGGGGAGGGAACGAGCAAAACGAACGCTACTATTTACCGTCGTGACAATGAGGCAAAATGGACTATTTTAATTACTGCGCCCTTAAAGGATAAGGGAAAGGGCTATTTGCAGACCGACAACAACATTTGGTTCTATGACCCTGCTGACAGGCGATTTACATTCTCAAGCTCAAAGGATAAATTTCAGGGAACGAATGCAAATACCTCTGATTTTGCTCCCCAGCATTACAAACGCGACTACAGTATTGAAAGCTTAGAGGAAGTAAAGCTTGGAAAGCTTGAATGTGTCCTTTATACTCTTAAGGCTAACACAAAGAATGTCGATTATCCGACAATAAAACTTTGGGTTACGGTTGATGACGGATTGGTTCGCAAAAAGGAAGATTATTCTCTTTCAGGGCAGAAGCTCAGGACTACGGCAATTCCGTCTTATCAGAAGGTCGAAGGAAACGGAAAAGTTTATCAGATTCCTGTCAGAATGGTGATTCAGGACAATCTTAAGGGCAAAAAAATCAGCGGAAAGATGCAGTATGAAAGCACGACTATTTCAATTTCAAATGCTACCCTTGAAAAACAAGACGATGCCGTTTATACTAAGCCGTATCTTGAACTCATGAGCGGCAAATAAAAGTGTCCTTTAAAAAATCTCTATCCATAATTTTTATACTTTTCGCAATATTTTCACCTGCTTTCTCTGACGAAGAAGCGGGTGAAGATGCTCTTGACTCTCTCTTTGAAGACGCCGAGGACAGGGAGGAAGCTGTTGTTACTGAGGAAGTCAATTCAGCGACAGATTATAATGTTCAGCTTGGTACGATAAAATTTCCCATCGAAATTTCTGGAAAATTGAATACTGAATTTGGCGGCGCATATATTCGTGAGTCAGATTCCAATGATGCGACCGTTTATTTTGATTTTAAGAACTATATCTATTTTACGACTCGTCCGGATAAATATCTCGCTTTAAAGGGTGTGTTAAAAACCTCTATGCCTGAGGATGATGACGACAGTGAGACGAACAATCTTCTTTATCTCTATGAAATGTATATTGACTATCTTATGCTAAACAGAATTTATATAACTGCCGGAAAGAAAAAATCTGTCTGGGGAAATATACGGCTTTTCTCGAGCTATTACACTGATTCTGATAATGACGACGCTACAGATGATGACACTAGCGATAATGTAAAGGATGCCCAATATACGAATGTTCTTTATGATTCCCGTGACTATATTTCAGGAATCATAAAACTTCCTTTCGGAAACCATACGATTACGGCTCTTGCAATGTACAATGAGGAAAGCTCAAAAAGCAATCCTGGTACTAAGGATATGTCATTTGCGGGAAGTGCTGAATTCATTGTATTTGGAACTTCAATTAATTTTTTTGGCAGGCGCTTTCCTTTGAATTATGGAAATGACTCTAAAAACTCACAGTTACCGATTGTTGGCATTGAGCTAAAGCGTACTATTCTTGGCTTTGACCTTTATGGTCAGTCTATGGCCAGAATTTCGGATGGCTATAAGCTGAAAAACTTTTTTAAAGGCGAGTCTGGCGGCGAAAAAATGTTTAACCGTGTAATTTCAACAGCAGGATTATATCGGCTTTGGTCTGACAATGCTCCCTATGTCGGCTTTAACTTTGAATTTCAGAATATCTACCGTCCTGCGCCTGGGGACGACGAGGACTATTTTACGAACAGGTTCGCATTTGAGCTTGGATTGGCGAAGCTTGGTAAAAACAGAAACATAAAGGTTGCCGCCCAATGGAACCATAATATCAATGACAAAAGCGGTTTCGTAAAAGGCGGCCTTATTTTTTCAAGGGTAATGCCTCATTGTGACTGGAAAAACGGAATAAAATACGAATACGGTGAGAACGCAACCTCATTCGATAAGTACAAGCTCACTGTAGGCTCATATCTCACCATTTCATTAGATTACTAAGCTGTTATTTTAATTTTGCCAAAAAATTTATTCGCTTAATATTTTTCCGTCCCGAAGCTTTATGACATGGTCGCTCATACTTACGATTTTAGCGTCGTGTGTGGAGAAAACGAAGGTTGTTTTTAAATCCTGATTGAGCTTTTTCATAAGCTCCAATATTTGGTCGCCATTTTTTGAGTCAAGATTTGCCGTAGGTTCATCTGCCAGAATTATAGGGGCTTTTGTGACTAGAGCACGGGCGATTGCGACTCGCTGGCGCTGACCGCCAGAAAGCTCAGACGGCTTGTGATTTTTCCAGTCCGTAAGTCCTACTGTCTCCAGCAAAAATGAAATCCAGTCTTTTTTTTCGCTGTTTGAAAGTGAAGAGGCTGGGGAAGGACCGAGCGTTAGGGGAAATTCAATATTTTCCCAGACATTAAGAACCGGAATTAAGTTAAAGGTCTGGAAGATAAATCCTAAGTGAGCGCGGCGAAGCTCCGTAAGCTTTGAGTCGATTTTAAAAGGCACTTTTTTGGATTTTTCGAGGTCGATTCCTTTGTAGACATCGTTTCCATCGAGAATAATTGAACCGCTTGCAGGTAAGTCAATAAGACCAATCATATTGAGGAGAGTGGATTTTCCGCTTCCTGAAGGACCTGAAAGGGAGGCAAATTCTCCCTGCTCAATTTTAAAGGAAGCGTTGTCAACTGCCTTTACCTGAACCTTTTCCATTTGATAGATTTTGCTTACATTTTTTAGTTCAATTACTGCCATAATTTTAATTATACAATAAATGCCTTAGAATTTCAAATCTTGCAATTTGTCTTTTTCTCTTATTTCTGATATACTTCTTTTATGTTCAATTCACTTTCAGGCACAATCACGGGGAAATTTCCGCAGAAGCTTTTTCTCGATGTAAATGGCGTGGAATGGGACATTATTGTTCCAGACACGACTCTCGATGACCTTCCAAAGCTCGGCGAAAAGGCCCGTGTCTTTACCTGGCTTCAGCATACGGACAGTGCAATGACTCTTTTTGGCTTTGCCTCGTCAAAAGACCGTGATTTGTTCTTTGACCTTAACAAGGTGGACGGAGTTGGGCCAAAATCCGCAATCAAAATCATGAGTCAGATTCAGCGAGACCAGCTGATTCAGAGCCTTGAAAACGGAGACTTGGCTGCCCTCGAAAAAATCCCCGGGCTTGGTAAGAAAACTGCCCAGAAAATGCTTTTGACATTGAAAGGAAAGCTCACGCTGGACGAGGATATGCCTGGCGCAAAAGTCGTCGTGAACCGTGGGGGAGAATATGCGGATGTGGTTTCTGCCTTGGCTAATATGGGCTACGAAAAACGCATGGTCGAGGAGTGCATTTCCCGTTTAGTCGAAGAACTGAACAATGAGACTGCTCAAAACGGAGAGGTCGCCTTCAAAGACAAAACCCGTGACGCAAAAGAAGAAATCTTGTTCCGCCGCTCGATTGTGGCACTGGCTCAGTGAGAGCGTGCTGGCATTTCGGCTGGAGAGAGCGAAGCGAACTGAATGGAGAAATCTAATCAATATAATAGGGGTTATATGAAACATAGGCTACTTTCGCTTTTTTCAGGCTGTGGCGGAATGGACATTGGTTTTACAGGAAATTTTACTTGTCTAAAAAAATCCGTGAATAAAAAACTTCATTCTGATTGGATACAGTCTGAGAGCGAAAATTGGGTAAAACTTAAGCCGACTCAGTTTGAGACAGTTTTTGCAAACGATATTCGTCCTGATGCAAAATCTGCCTGGGTGTCTTATTTTGAAAAAGAAAATTCAGGTGCAAACGAAATATATCATCTTTCAAGCATCGTTGATTTGGTAAAACAGGCTAGAAACGAAAAATTTGAATTTCCCAAAAATATTGACATTGTAACAGGCGGTTTCCCTTGTCAGGATTTTTCTGTCGCTGGGAAAAGGCTCGGTTTTAATTCTCAAAAAAGCCATCTTGGGAAAAAACTTGAAACAGATGAGCCTTCAGTTGAAAGCCGTGGGCAACTTTATATGTGGATGCGTGATGTCGTTACCCTTACTTCTCCAAAAATCTTTATTGCGGAAAATGTTAAGGGACTTACGAATCTTGAAGACGCAAAAGAAATCATAGAGCATGATTTTTCCGAGGCAGGGAATGGCGGTTATCTTGTTGTTAGTGCAAAAGTTCTGAATGCTTCAAATTATGGAGTTCCACAAGGCAGGGAAAGAGTAATTTTTTTCGGCTTTAATAAAGTATCTCTTACTGAGCGGGCATTAGAAGAACTTTCAAAATCAGAAATTTCAGAAGAATTCAGTCCATATCCAAAAGAAACACATTCAAAAATTAACAAAGGGCTTTTACCTCTAGTTACTTGTGCTGATGCCTTCATTGAGTTAGAGGAACCTGAAAAATCTTCTGATGGCTCACAGCAAATTTATTCAAAAGCAAAATATATGGGGCGTCATTGTCAAGGACAGACAGAGGTAAAACTTGATGATGTTGGTCCGACAATTAGAAGTGAGCATCACGGAAATATCGAGTTTAGAAGGTTATCTTTTGAGCATGGTGGTTGTCATGACAAAGAACTGAATATAGGGTTAACAGAAAGGCGGCTTACAGTGCGTGAATGTGCCCGCATTCAGACTTTTCCTGATGATTATCAGTTTATTTTGCCTAAAACAGAAAATAATGTTTCCGTATCTTCAAGTGATGCTTACAAAATCATAGGAAATGCCGTTCCTTGCGTGCTTGCGTATAATATCGCAAAAAATATTGAAAGCAAATGGAATCTTTATTTTGGAGAAGAAAAATGATAGTTTCAGAAAATTCAAAGCCAGAAATTATTGAATTTGAAAATCTCATGAAAGAAACAGATTCTTTTTTGAATAAAGAAGCTAAGGGGCGAGAGTCTTATTTTCAAAAGAGAAATTCTCAGTTGCTCGAAGAAGATGTTTGTGAGGCACTGAAAATATGTGCAAAAGGAACAAAATTTGACGGTTCAATTGAACTTATCTCAGGCTCACAATTTCCTGATATTGTGGCTGCAAAATTTTACGGAGTTGAAGTAAAAAGCACGATAAAAAACCACTGGACTTCAACAGGCTCAAGTATTTTGGAATCAACAAGAATCCAAAGTGTTGAGAGAATTTTTATGACTTTCGGGAAACTTGGCTCTCCAGTTGAATTTCGCTCAAAGCCCTATGAGGAATGTCTGTCTGAAATAGCCGTCACTCATTATCCTCGGTATAAAATTGATATGAATTTGAAAAAAGGTGAGACAATTTTTGATAAAATCGGAATGAGTTATGATGAACTTCGTAAGCTTGAAAATCCTGTAGAACCTGTTTCAAGATATTATAAGTCAAGGCTAAAAGAAGGTGAAAGTCTTTGGTGGGCAAGTGACGAAAAATTAGAAGAGCAGTCTGTGCCAATGACAGTAAAGCTTTTTTCATCACTAGCCAATGAAGAAAAAGAAAGAATCTTAGTTATTCTTTATGCTATGTTTCCGCAGATTCTTGGAAACAAAAGTGATAAATATAACAAGCCAGCTCTTTATCTTATGACAAGATTCGCTGTCGTAAATCCATCTTTCCGTGATATGTTCTCAGCTGGCGGACAAGTGGACTTTAAAATAAATTCGGGGTTTGTTGTAAAAATGCCTGCTGCTTTTGGTAGAATTGCAAAATACAAGGACTTAATTAAAGAAACATTGAGCGGCACTTCAAGCGAAACTTTATCAGAAAATTGGGAAATTGAGCTTGACGGCAGAGATAAACTTTTGCAATGGTGTGAATTATGTGCGACCGAATATGCCACGACAAAAGATAGTCTTGGTTATCAGACAGCTTATGAAATTCTTTCAAATATTTTTTAATTTCTATAAGATAAATAACCTATGAAAAACGAATTTGATTCTGACATTACCGAATTTTCTCAAATCTCTTCTCAGGCGGCCGGAAGCCTGAACATCGTACGGGCAGGGGACATAAAAACTTCCCGAATCGTGCGGGCGGATGTTCCCAGCGACGATGACAATTCTGACGGCTCGCTCAGGCCTAAAATGCTTGATGAGTTTTTGGGGCAAAAGGAAATAAAGGAAAATCTTTCGGTTTTTATTCAGGCGGCTCGCGAGAGGCGGGAACCCTTGGATCACCTCTTTTTAATCGGGCCTCCGGGCTTGGGAAAGACCACCCTTGCCGAAATTACGGCTCATGAGCTGGGGGCGGATTTTAAAGTCACCTCAGCCCCAGCCCTCGACAAGCCAAAGGATTTGGCGGGCATTCTTTCGACTATTTCGCCCGGAACGGTTTTTTTTATTGATGAGATTCACCGCTTAAAGCCCGCCATCGAAGAAATGCTTTATATCGCAATGGAGGATTTTGAGCTTGACTGGGTTATAGGTCAGGGGGCGGCGGCCAGAACTGTCAGAATCCCGATTCCGAAATTCACTCTTGTAGGGGCGACCACAAAGGCTGGAATGGTCTCAAAGCCGCTTCAAACCCGATTCGGTATCATCCAGCGGTTTAATTTTTACACTCACGAGGAGCTTGCCCTAATCATAAAAAGGAGCGCGGCAATCCTGAACACGAAAATCGACGATGACGCAGCCCTTTTAATGGCAAAAAGCAGCCGGGGAACTCCTCGGGTTGCGAACAGGGTCTTGCGCCGGATGAGGGATTTCGCCCAGTTCTACGGTGACGGAAGAATCACGCTAAAGATTACAGAAGACGGTCTTAAAAAGCTTCAGATTGACTCGCTGGGCTTGGAGCATTATGACCGTGAAATCTTGCTTTCGATAATACAGAACTTTGGAGGAGGACCTGTCGGAGCGGAGACTCTTGCTATCTCAATCGGCGAGGCACAGGACACTCTCGAAGATTATTACGAGCCATACTTAATTCAGTGTGGCTTAATCCAAAGGACGCCGCGGGGAAGAATCGTCACGCAGAAGGCGTATCAGCATCTGAACCTTGAATATAAGGCGAGTGCGGCACAGCAAAGTAGTCAGCCGTCACTTTTTGAATAAGAGGAGCTTATGAAGACATCAATTGCTTGTATCGCTTATGATGGCGAAAAAATTTTAATCGCACACCGAAATCCCACCGGGCAAATGGGGGGACGCTGGGAATTTCCTGGCGGAAAGGTTGAAGAAGGAGAGAGCGACGAAGAGGCTATCGTCCGTGAATTTGAAGAGGAATTTGGCGTAAAGGTAGGTGTCGGCGAAAAAATCTCTGAAACTTTTTTTATGCATAACGAACAGCAGGTTGCCCTTCATGCCTATGAAATTAAGGTCCCGCACGACGGTATCGCTCAAAAGTATGTTCTGACCGAGCATACTGAGTACAAATGGGCACATCCGACGGAAATTCCGATGCTTAATTTTGTTGATTCTGACATGCTGATATATGGTGATGTCGTAAAATGGATTGCGGGAAAAAAATGAGCATAATATTTTCGCTTTTAAAAAAAATTGCTTTTTACCTGGTCTTTTTCTCGATTTTTTTTGTTTTTTCCTGCAAAAAAAGCAATGGTCAGATTGAAATGCAGCCTCTTCTTCCTGAGGAGCTTTCTCCAAGAATTGAGTGGGCTTTAATTACTGATCCTTATGTCGCATGCCACAAGGAAGCGCTCTATGAGTCAGAGGTTATCGCTTCGTTCAGAAAGGGCGAAATTTATGAAATAAAGGGAAACTGCACTGTTCTTGTTGATGAAACAAAAGAAAAATGGTATGCGCTTTCTGACGGCTGGGTTCCTTCAAGTGCAATAAAAGTCTACTCAAACAAGCTGAAGGCAGAAAACGCAAGAAAAAAACTAAAATAAGAAAAACGCAGGTTATAAGGGGCGGAAGAAATACCTTCCTTCACGCCCATTACCTGTGTCAGTCTGTGATTCTCTTTATTTTTTTAAGATTATCTTCGCCGCTTCTTCGACAGAAATCTCTGCGAACTGCTCTCTTGTCCCTAAGTTTTTGAGAGTCACGGCGTTTTTTTCGGCTTCGTTTGAGCCAATCAAGATTCCCCATTGGATTTTTTTTGCGTCCGTGACGGCATACTGTGCTTTCATCGATTTTGCTTCCGGGAAAACCTCGACCTTTACGCCTTTTTCCCGGAGTTTGCTTGCGATTTTCTGATAGAGTACGACAAGATTTTTGTCCATACAGAAAATCTCTGCGTCAAGATAGCTTCCCTTTGCTTCAAGCTTTCCAAGCTCTGCAAGTCCTGCGATGAGGCGGTCAAGACCAATTGAGGCGCCCACGCCCGGAAGTCTGGTCTTCGTGTAAAGGCCTGCCAGATTATCGTAGCGCCCTCCAGAGCAGACTGAGCCAATTGAAGGTAAGTCGTTAAGAAATGTTTCGTAGACAACTCCCGTGTAGTAGTCAAGGCCTCGCGTGATTGACGGGTCTAGAATGTAAGTCGATTCGATTCCCGCCGCCTTCATCATCTCGTATATTTCTTTCATGCGAAGGCTGTCCTCGCTTTCTCCGCCGCTCATTTCTGTAATCATTTTGAGAGTGGACTCAAAGTCACCCTTTCCGGCGATGTATTTTAAGATTTGCTCTGCTTTTTCTTCGCTTTCTGTGTATTCAATAAGCTCTTTTTTGACTTCTTCCTTGCCGACTTTTGCCAGCTTGTCTACTGAGCGCAAAATATCCTCGGATTTTTCTGCCACATTAAGCCTTGCTAAAAATCTGTTGAAAATTCCCCTGTGATTTACATGAATCGTGATGTCGGTGACTCCGATTTTTGCAAGAGCCGCCTTCATTATGCTTAAAATTTCAAAATCACTGGCCGCGCTGTCGCTCCCTACCGTATCGATGTCGCACTGAACGAATTCACGGTAGCGGCCGGCCTGCGGTTTTTCGCCCCGCCATACTTTTGCGATGTGGTAGCGTTTGAATGGAAAATAAAGCTCGCTTTCGTGCTCAGCCGTGAAGCGGGCAAAAGGAACCGTAAGGTCAAAGCGGAGGGCTACATCCCGCTTTCCGTTGTCCATAAAGCGGAAGACTTGTTTTTCTGTCTCGCCGTTTGATTTTCTAAGTAAAATTTCTGAATATTCAAGGACAGGAGTGTCAATCGGAACAAAGCCGTAAGAGCGGTAAACGCCTGTGATTTTTTCCTGTAAGTCTGCTCTGATAATTTCCTGTGAAGGTAAAATGTCTCTGAATCCTTTGAGGACTCTAGGTTGAATAAGTTCTGCCATAATGAGGATATTATAGTGAAAAGAATCAAAAATTGAAACTACGAATTATAAGATTTATACTAATTACAAATTATCTTTTAACAATTTTTCGAATTCATCTTCGCTCATTGGTTTAGCAAAAAGATATCCCTGCGCAATGTCGCAGCCCATCTTTTTTAAAGACTCTGCCTGATTTTCGTCTTCAACGCCTTCTGCAACTGTTGTCATATCAAGCTTTTTTGCCATTTCGATAACGGAATTCACGATAATCTTGTCTTTTATTGTAGTGTCTGAGTTTATTACAGGGCTGTTTTTTGTCGTGTTCGCAAAGAATTCCTTGTCGAGCTTTATGACAGAGGCAGGAATGTCCTTTAGAAGCGCAAGTGATGAAAAGCCGGAGCCAAAATCATCAACTGAGATGTCGAAGCCCGCTTTTTTTATTTCGTTCATAGCCTTTAAAAGCCTTTTTTTGTTATCCATCATAAGACTTTCGGTAAGCTCCAGCTCTATTTTTGAAGGAGAAATCTGGTATTTTGAGGAAATCTTCAGGTATTCATCTGAGAATGTCGGGTTATAAAGCTGGAATCGAGAGAGGTTGCATGAGATTGTGATTGGATAAGGACATTTTCCGTCTTTTCCAGATTTGTTCCATTTGTCTAAGAATTTGCAGACATCCTCAAAAATTTTTATGTCGATTTTTGATATGAAGCCGTTTCTTTCAAAAAGGGGGACAAAATATCCTGGTTCTAAAATTCCTTTTTCCTTGTGCCGCCATCTGACTAAAGCTTCGGCTCCGATGATTTTTCTGTCATTAAAATTGTATTTCGGCTGGTAATAAGCGATGAATTCTCCATCGTCGTAGGCCCGATTCATGTCGAAGAGAATTTCCTTTTCGTGCTCGCTGTTTATGTTCATTTCTTCGCTGTAAAAGCAAATTCTTGAAGGTGTCGGGCTGTATTTACCTACGGTTCTGGCTGTGTTTGCCTTGTTAATCATAATTTCTATGTCCTCGTGGGGATTAGAAATCGGGTAAACGCCCGTGCTGAATTCAAGGGTGTAGTGAAGTGGCAAGAGATTTCCCATTTTTGAGACGATAGAAATCATATTGAGAACATAATCTTCGATAATTGGTCCGAAACTTGTATGAATGAGCATAACGAAGTTGTCGGCATATCTTCTTGCCAGGATAGCGTCCTCCGGGGCTGTTTTATGAAAATGAGTTCCCAGAGTATTTAAAACTGCGTCGCTTGTGGTCCTGCCGAGGGAATCTGTGAGGTACTGGAATTTATTTATGTCAATGCAGACCAGGGCATATTCGTCGGGCTTTGCTTTTTCCAGAATTTTTTTTGCTTCGATTTTGAATTTTTCGAGGGTATAAAGGCCTGTAAGCTCGTCATAATTGAATTTAGACTTCGTAAACCGAACGATGAACAGAGTAGTGATTATTGTGATGACACAAAATAAAATGCAAATTAAACTGAAAAGTATGCTGATAGAAAATAAATCCAAAATTCCGCTTCCTAGTATCTATACTACTACAAAAGCCAGAATATTACAATTAAGAAAATAACGAACTTCAAATTCTCTCTGAGTTTTTGCCTGCCTCCTGCAGGCAGTATTTCGGC
>FLNY01004088.1_pt1 | contig 22792 bp, 17 predicted proteins | sample 1140381 | NCBI WGS metagenome assembly FLNY01 (sample SAMEA3878172, study PRJEB12797) | bioreactor metagenome | biome: Moose rumen | place: Sweden | collected 2011-10
GCGTGTCGATAGCGACATCATCGACCGTCTGATCGTCAAGAGCGACGCTCCCAAGTCCGACCTTAGCGAGGAGCAGAATGACAATCTGTCAGCCGTCTTCCGCACCCAGTTGCCAAAGATCGACAAGACGGAGTTCATGGTGCAGGTGGATGCCCTCGGCGCAGAGGCCCGTCCCGTCGTCATCACGCAGAACGAGTACATGCGTCGTATGAAGGAGATGAGCAAGTTCCAGCCTGGCATGAACTTTTACGGCCAGATGCCTGACTCGTTCAACCTCGTGCTCAATGCTGACCACCCGCTCGTGAAGAAGGTACTCGACGACAGCGAGGCTGCCACTGCCGAGGCCTTGAAGCCCATCACCAGCGAACTGAAGGGACAGGAGGCCCGTCTGGCTGCCATCCGTCAGGCTCAGGACAAGAAGAAGTGGGACGAGATCACCCAGGAGGAGAAAGACCAGAAGGCTGAGGCCGAGAAGGCCGTGCAGGAGCAGAAGGATAAGAAGGAGGCCGTCATCGCCGACTACGCCAAGGGCAACTCCATCGTCCATCAACTCATCGACCTGGCCCTGCTGCAGAACGGTATGCTCAAGGGCGAAGCCCTCGACAAGTTCCTGAAGCGCAGCGTCGATCTGATCAAGTGAGAAGCCTTCAGGCGTTAAGCCCTACTCCCACTCGATTGTTCCCGTGGGTTTCGGAGTGAGGTCGTACAGCACGCGATTTACACCAGGCACCTCAGTCACGATACGCTTGGTGATGTGGTGCAGCAACTCGTAGGGAATCTCCTCGATCGTAGCCGTCATGGCATCACGCGTGTTCACGGCACGGATGATCACGGGCCAGTCCCAACTGCGCTTGTCATTCTTCACGCCCGTCGATTTGTAGTCGGGCACGATGGTGAAATACTGCCATACCTTGCCCTCAAGGCCGTTCTTGGCAAACTCCTCGCGCAGGATGGCATCGCTCTCGCGCAGCGCCTCCAGACGGTCACGCGTGATGGCTCCTGTGCAGCGCACGCCCAGACCAGGGCCGGGGAACGGCTGACGGAATACCATGTTATCAGGCAGACCGAGTTCCTTACCCACGACGCGTACCTCATCCTTAAAGAGCAGTTTGATGGGCTCCACCAGTTCGAACTGCATGTCCTCAGGCAGTCCGCCCACATTGTGGTGCGACTTCACGGGACCCGACTCCACGATGTCAGGATAGATGGTGCCCTGAGCCAGGAAACTGATACCCTCTTGCTTGCGGGCTTCCTCCTCGAACACACGGATAAACTCTGCACCAATGATCTTGCGTTTCTGCTCAGGATCAGCCACACCAGCCAGTTTGTCGAGGAAGCGGTCAGTGGCATCCACATACACCAGGTTGGCATTCATCTCGTCGCGGAACACGCGGACCACCTGCTCGGGCTCACCCTTACGCAGCAGACCATGGTTCACATGGACGGATACCAACTGCTGACCAACAGCCTTGATCAGCAGTGCAGCCACCACCGACGAATCCACACCACCAGAGAGTGCCAGCAGCACTTTCTTGTTACCGATCTGAGCCCTTAACTCCTTGATCTGTTCCTCAATAAACTTCTGTGCCAGAGCAGGCGTCGTTATCCGCTCCATCGACTCTGGCCTCACATTTCCTGTTGCCATAAATACTTATTAGTTAGTGAGTAATTATTTCCGATGTTCCTTCAGACGCTGCTTGTAGGCCTTGCGCAGTTTGCGGACAGCCTTGTCACGGATCTGGCGGACACGTTCGCGCTTCAGGTCCATGTCCTCGGCGATCTCGGCCATCGTCTCGCGTTCCTGACCAATGCCGAAGAAGGCGTTGACGACTTTGCTCTCGCGCTTGTCGAGTGAACCCAGGGCAAACTCGATGGCCTCTTCGATGGCTTCGGAGTAGATACGCTCATCGGCCATGGGGGCATTGCTGTTCACCAGGACAGAGAGCAGGTTCACGTTCGTACGATGACCCAGAGGGGCATCTACAGAGACGGGTATGCTCTGCTGACGGGCCGTCATGTCATCCTTCACGTCCTTGGGCACATGATAGAGGCCGGCCTGCTGCTCAATGGTCTTCTCGATCTGCTGGCGGATATGGACGACAGCATAGTTCACGAAGCGCACGCCCTTGGTGGCATCGAACTTGGCGGCAGCCTTCATCAGACCGATATTGCCCTCACTGACAAGGTCTTCCATATCGAGCCCCTTACCTTTATACTGGCGGGCTACGGAGACGACAAACTTCAGGTTGGCCTCTACGAGTTTCGACAGAGCGCGCTGGTCGCCTTTCAGGATCCGCTCTGAGAGTGCGCGTTCCTCGGCATCGGTGAGCAGGGCTTCTTTGCCTATCTCATCCAAATATCTGTTTAATGCAGATTCTTCCATATTCGTCAATTTTCTGCAAAGATACGAAAAAAAACTATACTTACAAAAAAAGAGAGGAAATCTTTCATTTCCTCTCTCTTTGTGACTCCCGCGGGATTCAAACCCACAACCTTCTGATCCGTAGTCAGATGCTCTATTCAGTTGAGCTAGGGAGCCTCCTTGTTTGTTTGCGGGTGCAAAGGTACATACTTTTTTCGAACCCACCAAATGTTTTGCTGACTTTTTTACTTTTTTTACACTATCACCCTCGTTTTATGGTAGTTCTCGCGGAATTCCGAGGGACTGCAACCTTTCCGTTTCTTGAAAATGCGATTGAAATTGCTGAGGTTGTTGAAGCCACAACTGAAACTGATCTCGGCAATGGAATGCGTGCTATCGACCAGCATACGACTGGCATAGCCCAGCCGGAGATCAATGATGTATTCACTGAGATTACGTCCTGTATGGAGTTTGAAGAAGCGGCTGAAGGCCGATGGACTCATCCCTGCAATGTCTGCCAACTGAGGCAGGCGGATCTCATAACGGTAGTTCTGGTCGATGAAATTCTTCACCTTCTGCACCCTGCGACTGTCGCTGGAGACCTCCACCTTAGCAAAACTGCTGGAAGCCAGCGGACGTGCCCCCTCACACTTGGAGAGTTCATAGAGGATGGTGAGGAACTGGGTGAAGGCATAGAAGCCATCCTTGACACTGCTCAGCGTATCGATCATCTGATAGACACGCATGATGGCCTCCATGGGGAAACAGAGTCCCTTACGGGCCTCATCCATCATTTTCTTCATGGGGTTGAAAGGGTTGCGGGCAAAGATACCGCTGTTGCTAAAGTCGAAATCAAACTGGACTGTCACCTCGCGGATATTATCACTCTTGCAGTCGTTCTGTTCCCAGACATGCTCGAGATCAGGACTGGTGATGAGCACCAGGTCGTACTCCCCTATTACCTCATTGGAGTCACCCACGATGCGACGCACGCCAGCGGCATGCTCCACGAAATTCAGTTCATAGACCTCATGATTGTGGATGGGATAGGTAAATTCCTTTTTCCGACGGTCAGCGATGTAGAGCACATCCTTTCCCATCAGGGGCGATATCTCATGGATGACCTTGCTTTCCACTATAAACCGTAAACTGTAAACTGTAAACTATAAACTATATCTTCAGTTCCTTAAGGATCTCTGACATGCGCTGGTGGTTCTTGATCTGCATAGGCACCAGGGGCAGACGAAGAACATTCTCGATAAAGCCCATCTCACTGAGCATCGCCTTCACACCAGCAGGATTGCCATCGACGAAGAGCAGCGAGAAGAGGTCCGTGAAACGGTGGTGGATCTTGCGGGCAGGGTCGTATTCGCCACGCATCTGCAGGCGGATCATCTTGGAAAACTCCTTCGGCAAGGCATTGCCTATGACACTGATGACTCCAACAGCACCGCAACTGACCATTGGGAAGGTCAGCGCATCATCACCAGAGATCACATCGAAGTCCTTGGGCTTGTTCTTGATGATCTCATCGACCTGCTCCAGATTGCCACTGGCCTCCTTGATGGCCACGATGTTCTGGCAGTCACGCGCCAAGCGGACTGTTGTGGCAGCCTGCATATTGACACCCGTACGGCCAGGCACATTATAGAGCACCACTGGCAACTTGGTGGCTGCAGCGATCGTCTTGAAATGCTGATAAAGACCCTCCTGAGACGGTTTGTTATAATAGGGGCATACGCTGAGTATGCCATCGACCCCACGGAAATCGCCCGTCTTCAGTTCCTCCACGATGGCCGCTGTGTTATAACCACCACAGCCCATGAGGATAGGTACACGACCTTGCACCTTATCAACGATCAGGTCTTTGATCTTCAATTTCTCCTCTGCGGATAACGTCGGCGTCTCACCCGTTGTTGCAAGAATACAGAAGAAGTCTGCACCATTGTCAAGTTGATAATCAAGAAGGCGAAGGATGGCCTCATAATCTACAGAACCGTCTTCCTTGAAAGGAGTGATCAGTGCTATCCCGAGACCCTTGAAAATATTGTGTACCATAAACTATTATCTAATTCGGGCGCAAAGTTACACAATTTAAATGAAAATCGCAGCAATTTGCTGCGATTTTTTTATTTTTGCTGTTATTCTGCTTTGAACAAATCCTTAATACCTCCGATGGAGCCCAACAGATTGGTGGCCTCGTATGGCAGATAGACTGTCTTGGTCTTGTCGCCCTCAGCCAGTTCCTGCATCATCTGGATGTATTTCTGGGCCAGGAGGTAGTTAGCCGGATTCGTCGATTTGCCAACGGCATCAGTAATGAGTTCGATGGCCTTGGCCTCGGCCTCGGCTACACGGATACGGGCCTGAGCCTGTCCTTCAGCCTCCAGGATGGCCTGCTGCTTGGCGGCTTCGGCCTTGTTCACGATGGCCGTCTTCTCACCTTCGGAGGCCAGGATCTCTGCGGCTTTCTGTCCCTCGGAGGTCAGGATCTGGGCACGCTTGTTACGCTCGGCCTGCATCTGCTTCTCCATCGCTGTGAGCACGGAGTCAGGAGGAGTGATGTCTTGCAGTTCGACACGGTTCACCTTTACGCCCCACTTATCTGTCGCATCGTCGAGCACGGCAGAGAGTTTCTTGTTGATGGTATCACGTGAGGTCAGCGTCTCGTCGAGTTCCAGTTCACCGATGATATTACGCAGAGTGGTCTGCGTCAGTTTCTCGATGGCGTTGGGCAGGTTGTTGATCTCGTAGGTAGCCTTGAAGGGATCGACGATCTGGAAATATAGCAAGGCATTGATCTCCGTCTGCACATTATCCTTGGTGATCACGTTCTGCTTGGGAAAGTCATAGACCTGTTCGCGCAGGTCGATGGTCGTGGAATACTGGTAGCGCCCATGGTTGAGCACTACAATCGTCTTAGCCCTGTCGATAAAGGGGATGATGATGTTGATACCAGGCTGAAGCGTGGCATGATAGCGCCCAAGGCGCTCTACGATCTTGGTTTCCGACTGGGGAATAATCACAAGTGCCATCTTGGCAAAGATCACCACACAGATGATGACGGCAATCAGGATGTAAGTCAAAATGTCCATATCTTAATAATTAATGTATAATCTTTACTGTTTTAATGGTTCTACGGTGATGATGGTACTTTTACGGTCTGTGACGACAACCGTTGTTCCCTCTGGGATCTCATGCAATTCGTCAGAACAGGCCTTCCAGATATCGCCATCGATCTGAACACGGCCGTAATAGCCTGAGGGGATGGCCTCCACTACCCTGCCCTGTCTGCCCAGAAGTGCATCGGCATTGCTGACGCGCCCTCCATCATGACGATGGAAATAGCGCAGGGCGACGGGACGCACCAGGAAAAGGCTCACCAGCGTGAATATAGCAAAGGCGAGCAATTGCAGGTAGATGCCGCCACCAATCATATCAGTGAGGGCAGCAAAGACAGCACCAATGGAAAAACAGAGGATGAAGAAGTCACCCGCCGTCAATTCGAGAATCAGACAGACAACGGCCACGATAGCCCACAGTTGCCAGAGATGTTGCATGAAATATTCAATCATAACGGTATAAAGTTTACATTCGCTGAGCAAAAATACGACAAAAAAACAAGTTGACCAAAGAAATTAGGCAATAAGAACAGAATTAAAACGTTATTTAACCAAATGAAAATCCTACGGATCCGATATATCATCCTGTTTCTGGCAGTCATGCTGTCCCAGACAGCACTGGCCGACGACTTTACGCTGAAGGGAAAAGTCATCGACGAGGAGGAGAATGCGCTGGAACTGGTGAGCGTAGCCTGTCTGGCGCAAGGCAGGGTCACCATGACGAACCTGAAAGGCGAATTCAGCATCGACCTGCAATCAGCAGACTCCGTTGAGGTGCGTTTCTCAATGGTAGGCTACGCTATGAGGAAACGGGTGTTTCGCCGTCCAAAAGGAAAGATGACAGTGCAGATCGTGATGCACCCCATGGAAGCCCTGAAGGAGATCACCGTGACAGAGCGCAGACGCCAGACTGGGCAGACGGAACAACTGGACGTGAAGGATCTGAGGCAGACACCCTCTACAACAGGCAATGCCGTAGAGGAACTGATCCAGCAGCAGGCTGGCGTCAGCAGTCATAACGAACTCTCCAGCCAGTATAATGTCAGAGGAGGCTCCTTCGACGAGAACTCTGTCTATATTAATAATGTGGAAGTCTATCGCCCCCTGCTTATCAGCAGCGGCAATCAGGAGGGACTGTCGATTATCAACCCCGACATGGTGGAGAAGATTGGTTTCTCCACAGGTGGATTCGAAGCGAAATATGGTGACAAGATGTCATCGGCTCTGGACATCACCTATCGACGCGTCAGAGGGTTTGAAGCCTCTGCTACGGCCTCCCTGTTGGGAGCCAGCGGCTATGTAGGTGTCGGTGGTAAGAAGTTCTCCATGAGTCACGGCCTTCGCTATAAGACCACACGCTACCTGCTTAGATCCCTAGAAACGACTGGAGAGTACAATCCGAATTTTCTTGATTATCAGACCTATATCAGTTACAAGCCGAATAGTAGATGGACGATAGATGCCATCGGTAACATATCGGAAAACCACTACAACTTCAAGCCAGAAGACAGGGAGACCAGTTTCGGCACACTGACGGATGTCAAGTCGTTTAAAGTGTATTTCGACGGCCAGGAGAAAGATCTGTTTCGCACCCTCTTTGGCACCGCCAGTATCACCCGTCATTTTGGCGACTCAACCAGTGTAAAGTTCCTGACATCAGCCTTCCACTCCAAGGAGAAGGAGACTTACGATATCATGGGGCAATACTGGCTCGACGACACACAGACACAGGAAAACCTCGGCGTGGGAACCTATATGGAACATGCCCGCAACTATCTGACAGCCGATGTGGTAAGTTTCAAACTGACTGGTCACCACAAGACACGACGTCATGACATAGAGGCAGGCGTGACCTATAAGACGGAGCACATCAAAGAGCAATCCAAGGAGTACGAGATGCGCGACTCCAGCGGCTACTCCATTCCCCATACGGCAGACAGACTTGACTTGATCTATACGCTTACTGCCAGAAATGATGTCAAAAGCCACCGCGTAGAGGCCTATATCCAGGATACTTACCGCTTCTCCAAAGGAGAGACCTATTATACAGTGAACTACGGCGTGAGACTGTCCAACTGGTCGTTTAATAAGGAGACGATTGTCTCACCGAGAGCCTCGATCACTATTGTTCCTGCCTTTAATAACGACCTGACTTTCCGCTTTGCGACAGGTCTCTACTATCAGGCGCCTTTCTACAAGGAAATGCGCGACACGGCGACAATCAACGGGATCACGACAGCCACACTGAACGAGAACATCAAGAGCCAGCGCTCCCTGCAGTTCATCGGTGCCATGGACTATCGCTTCAAGATGCTCAACCGTCCGTTCAAATTCTCTGCCGAGGCGTATTACAAGGCCCTCTCTAATCTGATTCCCTACAACGTACAGAACATGAAGATCACCTACTACGGACAGAATCTCTGTTCTGGCTATGCGACGGGACTGGACCTTAAACTCTACGGGGAGTTCGTGCCAGGTACGGACTCTTGGCTGACGTTCTCACTGATGAGTACCCGTCAGAAGTTGGCAGGCGAATGGATTCCCCTACCCACCGACCAGCGCTGGGCCGTGAACCTGCATTTCACAGACTATTTCCCTGGCACGGACCGTTGGAAGATGACCCTGCGTCTGGCCTTTGCCGACGGACTGCCCTTCGGCGCCCCCCACCGCGGGCTCGAAGCCCAGCAATTCCGTGCTCCAGCCTATAAGCGTGCAGATATCGGCATGAGTTACCGTGCCGTCAAGAATGGATCCTCCATCAAAAACGTCTGGATCGGTGTGGATGGTCTGAACCTGTTTGGTATATCCAATGTGAACAGTTACTACTGGGTCACCGATGTAACCAACAGGCAATGGGCCGTACCAAACTATCTGACTGGGAGGCAAATTAATGGAAAAATTACAGTAGAGTTATAGTTTTTTTATAAAAAAAGCAAAATAACGTGGTAGTTTCATTAATCTTTTGTACCTTTGCAAAACTTAATGAAGTATTATAAATATTCTAATTTTAAACAAAATGAAGATATCGCACATTGAGCATCTGGGCATCGCCGTCCAGAGCATTGAGGAAAGTCTGCCGTTCTTCCAGGACGTGCTCGGCTTAGAGTGTTATGCCACAGAAGTAGTAGAGGATCAGAAGGTGAAGACCGCCTTCCTGAAGTGCGGCGAGGTAAAGTTGGAACTGTTGGAGCCGACATCACCCGAGAGCACCATCCAGAAATGGCTCGACAAGGGTAACAAGGGTGTGCATCATGTGGCATTCTGCATTGAGGATGGCGTTGCCAATGCCCTTGCAGAGGTAAGCGAGAAGGGTGTCCGTCTCATCGACCAGGCTCCCCGCAAGGGTGCTGAGGGCCTGAACATCGCCTTCCTCCATCCGAAGTCAACCGCTGGTGTCCTGACAGAACTCTGTGAGCACCCGGAGTAAATCGTCGAATAGTAAATTGTCAAACAGTCAAATACAACAATGAGTAAGCAATTAGAAAAAATCAAGCAACTGATTGAGAAGCGCGAACAGGCCCGTCTCGGCGGCGGAGAGAAAGCCATCCAGAAACAGCATGACCGTGGCAAATATACTGCCCGTGAGCGTATCGACATGCTGCTCGACGAAGGTTCATTCGAGGAGTATGACATGTTCAAGGAGCATCGCTGCCATAACTTCGGCATGGAGAAGAAGCAGTTCCTCGGCGACGGTGTCGTAGCAGGTAGCGGTACAATTGAAGGCCGTCTGGTGTTCATCTTTGCACAGGACTTCACCGTCCATGCCGGTTCTCTGTCAGAGACCATGAGTCAGAAGATCTGCAAGGTGATGGACATGGCCATGAAGATGGGTGCCCCCGTGATTGGCATCAACGACTCTGGTGGTGCCCGTATCCAGGAGGGTATCAACGCACTGGCAGGCTATGCTGAGATCTTCGAGCGCAACATTCTGGCATCAGGTGTGATTCCCCAGATCTCCGGTATCTTCGGCCCCTGTGCCGGTGGTGCCGTCTATTCTCCCGCCCTCACCGACTTCACCCTGATGATGGAAGGTACATCCTACATGTTCCTCACTGGTCCTAAGGTGGTAAAGACCGTTACTGGCGAGGATATCGACCAGGAGCATCTGGGGGGTGCCAGCGTCCATGCCACCAAGAGTGGTGTGACCCACTTCACTGCCAAGACGGAGGAGGAAGGTCTGCAGATGATCAAGACGCTGCTGTCTTATATTCCTTCTAACAATATGGAGACCGCTCCTCGCAGACAGTGCAACGACCCCATCAACCGTATGGAGGACAGTCTGAACGAAATCATCCCCGAGAATCCCAACGAGGCCTACGATATGTATAAGGTGATTGGTGCCGTGGTTGACGATGGTGAGTTCTTCGAGGTTCAGCCCAAGTTTGCCAAGAATATCATCGTGGGCTTTGCCCGTTTCAACGGCCAGAGCGTAGGTATAGTGGCCAACCAGCCTAACTGCTACGCTGGTGTGCTCGACGTGAACGCCTCTCGTAAGGGGGCCCGCTTCGTGCGATTCTGCGATGCCTTCAATATTCCTATCGTGTCACTCGTTGACGTACCAGGATTCCTGCCAGGTACTGGTCAGGAGTACAATGCCGTCATCTTGCACGGAGCCCAGTTGCTCTACGCATACGGAGAGGCTACCGTCCCCAAGATCACCGTCACGCTGCGTAAGTCATACGGTGGTTCTCACATCGTGATGGGTTCCAAGCAACTCCATACCGACCTGAACTACGCATGGCCCTCTGCTGAGATCGCAGTGATGGGCGCCTCTGGTGCCGCCGCCGTCCTCTATGCCCGTGAGGCTAAGGCCAAGAAAGAGGCTGGTGAGGACGTCAAGGCCTTCATCGCTGAGAAGGAGGACGAGTACAACGAACTCTTCGCCAATCCGTATCAGGCAGCCAAGTATGGCTACATCGACGACGTGATCGAGCCGCGCAACACCCGTTTCCGCATCTGCCGCGGTCTGGCCCAACTAGCCACCAAGCGCGATGCCCTGCCCGCCAAGAAGCATGGTAACATTCCGATGTAATACTGATTGCGTATGAACAACGAAATATATGCTGCTATTGCCATGGCTCTCCACGAGCATCTGGGCAACAATGTCCACGATACGGAGACTGGCATCATTACAATTAACGCGCACCCCACACAGTGGAACGGTTACGCACAAACATTCACACAACATCCCTGAAGCGTATGAAAGAATACAAATATACCATTAATGGTAATAAGTATGAGGTCGTGGTAGGAGATATTAAAGATAATATTGCCACACTGACCGTCAACGGCGAAGAATATACCGTAGAAATGGAGAAGCAGCCAGAGTCCGAGAAGAAAAAGCCCGTGGTGAAGGCCGCCGCTTCCGCAGCCGGCGATGATGCTCCTGCTGCCTCCAAGGGCGCTGTCAACAAGAATAATGCTATCAAGGCTCCGCTACCTGGTGTTATCACAGACATCCTCGTTGCCGAAGGTGATGAAGTGAAGGCTGGTGATACCGTCATCGTACTGGAAGCCATGAAGATGGCCAACAACCTGGCTGCCGAGAAGGATGGTAAGGTAACGGCTGTCTGCGTCAAGGTCGGTGAAAGTGTTATGGAAGACGATGCCCTGATCGTCATCGAATAATTGACCAGTCATTATGAAAGAGAGAGAATGGTTTCAGGCCATTCCCTCTCTCTTTGTATAATTACCTTATTATTTCGTAATGCGAATCCAGTCGGCATCCACCCAGCCACGGTCGCATTTAGGATCTGTCTCTGCTGCGATGAAGCCGAACTTCGCTCCAATCCACTTACCCTGACGCATGGTGAAGGGAGTAGTGCCAACAGACACGAATTTCTTGCCGTCTTTGGAATAAGCGAAATTCACGACGGCCTCATGCTTATAAGTTCCATCACTGTTTGTGCCACCAAGATAACTAACACTTAAACGTAGATAGATATCCTCATGGATACCTGGTTTGTAGTCTATCTTGTCTTTGGCCGTGGGGCTTAATGTGGCAATCACCTCTTCCGTCTGGGGTTTGCCCTTGTCAGCGTCCTTACAGGTCATCTGTATCAACTGGAACTCCTGCCCTACCCGTTTGACGACAAGTGCTGAGTAGTCAAGTCCCATCATGATCAACCCGCCAAACTGGCCATCAGCCTTAGAGGTCATACGGATCTTTGTTGTGACCGTGAAATTGTCAGCAGGCGTCTTCTGAAGCAAGAGGTTGGGCACCTCCCAGAAATTCTTCCAACCATCGGATAGTTTGTGGGTATAAATACGGAACGTGCCGAAAGCGGTGGGAACACCAAACTTCTCGTCATAGTTGGCATGCCACTGCCACTGCCGTCCCATCACAGGGGCATTAAACTCATCGCTCTCCACAGGATTCACGATCACGCTCGAACTGCTCTGGGGTTTCTTGTAGGTAGTCACAGGCTCCCCTTTCTTACCCATGATGGGCCAGCCCGACGACCAATCGACAGGATTCAGATGGACAACGCGCCCGTATGCCTCCTTATCCTGGAAGTGCAGGAACCAGTCCTCACCATATTTCGTATGTACCCAACCGCCCTGATGAGGACCGTTGATGTTGGTCTTACCCTGTGCCAGTACGATCTTCGACTCATAGGGGCCGTAGGGCGACCTGGAGCGCATGGCCAACTGAAAGCCCGTAGGCACGCCACCTGCAGGACACATGATCCAGTACCAGCCATCACGCTTGTAGAACTTCGGACCCTCGCAGGTACGGTTCTCCGTACCATTGCCGTCGAAGACGATGACTGGCTGTCCGATGGCTTGAGTACCATCTGCCGACAGTTCCCTGACAGTCAGCACGCTGGCGTACTTCGAGCGCGAGTTGGCCCAGCCATTCACCAGATAGCAGCGTCCGTCTTCGTCCCATAGTGGTGTGGTGTCAATATAGCCTTTCCCTGCAATCACACAGACGGGCTTTTCCCATTCTCCAGCCGGATCGCCACCACGTGTCTTAACCATCATCACGCCATAATCGGGATCTCCCCAGTAGATATAATACTCCCCGTCATGATAGCGGATGGACGGAGCCCACACGCCATTGCCATGCGAAGGCTTGTCGAATACGTCTCTGGGTTCCAGTCCCTTTAAGGCATAATTGACGATCTCCCAGTTCACCAGATCTTTCGAGTGGAGAATCGGAAGACCAGGAATACACTGGAACGATGAGGCCGTCAGATAGTAGTCTTCCCCTGAAGGGCCGACACAGACATCAGGGTCGGAATAGTCGGCATTGATCACTGGATTAGTGTAGGTTCCATCACCATTGTCAGGCGACCATACCTCTGAACGATACTGGGCATGAGCCACAAGTGGCATCAGCACATACAAGCAGATTAGTTTTAATTTCATCTTAGTCTCCGTAGTCTGAGTTTATAAATATTTTTATCATAGTCAACATTCATCACCATGGGCTTGCCTATCACCTGTTTCGTCAGACTCAGCGCGACATGTCCCATCGTCCGCCGGAGATTAATCTCCACACAGGGATGCAGCAAAAAACCTTCCTTGTCCTCACGTGCCACCATCATCATATCGATACCAAAAGGCCCCTTGTATTTCCCTTTGAACAGTTCACCTGTCAGAAGCACAATCTTTTGTCGAATATCATCTAATAAAGAATCTGGAACATAAGGACTTATCATGGCTGACTTGTCATCTTCATCGGCCAGGATATTACCAGTGTAGGCCCCATTGGAAGTGTGGAACAGGGAAAGGCCCAGATAGGATACCAGACCTTTGCCATCGCTCTCGAACTCCATTCCGAAATCCCTCACCTTATTATAATAGGGTTCTATCATAACACCTCCTTGGCGGGCGACGATATTTCCTGCCCATCCTTCATCATGATTATTCAAGTAGCCATTCAGAAAACGCACCCCACGTCCGCTACTACTCCATGGAGCCTTGACGACTATATGCCCCATCCTCTTCAGATAATCGCGCAAAGCGGTCATCGAATCAACCATCATCGCCTCACCCGTCGTACCCGTCCCCTGCAACTGGGACAAGAGAACGCTGGCATATCGACGATGGGACAGGTCGCGTATCGAGGCTATCATATCCTCTGAAGGCATCAGGGAGGCATCCACTCCCTGTCTCAGCAAAAAGGCACGGATGGCCTTGTCCCAGCCCCAGACATCCACATCCGTCAATGGCAACTGGGAGAGACGTTCTTTCTCGACAAACCGTCCGAAAGGGCGACGCACCAGCAGACGGTAGCGCCACTCGGCATCCTCGGCATTCTCCACCAGCACGACATCATCAGCCGACGCCCACAGAGCCGGGATATACCCAAGGTCTGCGCGCAAATGCCGCCCTGCGTGGGGAGCCGTGAAGTTGCTCAGGTTCGCCGCCAGTGCCAGATCGTGTTCAGGATTGAATACGTGAAGTGTCATTTGCCTGCAAAAGTACAACAAATCCCGAACACCGCCAAGTTTTTCTCCCGTTTTTCTTCAAATTAACCAACTACCTGCATCACCAAACCAGATAGTCAAGGAAAAGAATTTGGAAAAGACACCCAGTAAGGGCACTGAACATATTACACAGGAGACTGTATCTAAACGCTTTGTTCCTGTCGTGTAAGACAAGCCAATAGCCAATGAACTCTATGATGACCACCACACATTCCAGACCGATCAAATAGAGAGGATACGTCACTCTATAAGCCATGACAAAGGCATTCAAAGGTACATTAGTGAGAATATTGAGCACTACCGAAACGGCGAGTACCTGCCAACGGCCTTCTCGCATATAGAGGAGCAAGAGACTCTCAAGGATGATGGTTGCCATGAGCGGTGTGAGTAGTGCCTGATAGGTAGCATCGTCTTTGAAGAGGTTGCCTATGAGGAACCCTGGCAAAAGAGCCATTGCCAGAAGACCGAATGCCCATCCCTCGCGTCCTGGCAGGGCCTTGGTTGCCAAATAGAGCGTACAAGGCATGGAAAGATTGATTAACAACAAAGTAATCACCACAAAACCGTTATGCCATGGACACATCAGGAAAAACAAGCCACTGAGCAGCAAAGAGACGATGAACACATTCCGCACTCCCCACCATTTCGACAGGAAACCTCCCGCCGCCTTGCCGACCATGACGAGGATACTCACCATGACCATCGTCACGGGAGGACTCATCGATGGGATGCTGTGACGCAAAGACGGAACACTCTCACCGATGCAGGCGCGACCGCTTACGACCAGCATCAGGCAGGAAAGATAAAGGAAAAGCACAAAGGGCTGCGATGGATGGGAAGCCTGTTCCGCTTCTGCACAAGTCGGTAATCCTGCTGCTGCCTTCTGCCTGTCAGCCATGTGGAGATGGAGAGCCGACAATATCAGGAGAGCAAGAACGAAAACCGCCAATAGCATCTGACTGTTGAAACCAATTCCGACAGCCAGTCCGACAGCCCCAGTAGAGACAAAGACACCCATTGCCCTGATGTCATGACGAGAAGCCACAGCCACAAATCTTCCACCATATACGTGGAAAAACGAATTACCCATGCCCAGCAGGCTGGCACCTGCCACAGCAATCACTATGGAGGCGGAAGCAGGAAGAGAACTGATCAACGCACCACCTAAAAGCAGAACGATCGCCAGTGTCAGACCGTATGGACGAGTGCCGCCATGATCCACCCAACGGCCAGTCAGCGGCTGTGTACCAAAGGCCAACAGATCGTAGAGGACAATGATCCCATTCGCCTCAACATTGCTGAATACCTGTCGCGACATCATCATCACCCCGCATGCGGATATTCCATCCACAAGCAGGTGCAGCAGCGACAGAAGCAATGTCTGAGGCACTATCTTTTGCACTTTCCCCTTCTATTGTGTTATTCTGAGGATCTCACACCTTCCTGAAATACTTTAACAACTTCATACCCAGACCCACTAGGATCTTCTATTATGATGGAGCACGTACGGCCACGATTATAATATGACTCCGTTGTAGATAATGCGGTAACCGTTATCTCTTTATCACCAGATCCAGATATGGGCGAGACACTCACCCATGATTCGCTACATGAGACTGTCCAGCGCGTATTTGAACTTATATAGAATGTTTCGCTTGAACCCACCTGATTAGACAAGAACACTTCAGTAGGGCTCACATCGATATAATCTCTCTCCTCACGATTCCTTGTGCAACCCATGGCATCTAACAGAATCACCGCAAAAATCAATAATAGTTGTTTCATATTGTAACATATTATTTAATAAAAAATGTCTTCTTGCCTGCAAAGATACAACAAATCCCGAACACCGCCAAGTATTTCATCTTGTTTAACAACACTACATCGCAATCAGAAACTCCGATAGACTTTCCATATCTTTGAATTTATGTATTGTAGCGTTGCTGACACCCCTGTCCTTGCCAAACTTTTCCTTTCAGCCGGAGGGTATGTTGTTATGTATCAGAGAGATCGGCTGAAGGGTGGTTCAGAAGGGGTTGGGGGGCATCTGTTTAGGAACTGAGGGAGGGGGGCTATTCCTATTGCAATGTGGCGGACGAATTTGACGGAAGTCAAATGAACATTTGACGAATGTCAAACAATCGTTTGACGGCCGTCAAACGATCAAAAGTCGCCACCTCAGGAAAAAGATCCAATGCTCTATGACAAAAAGTCGGTCACTAATAAACTTTCGGAAGAGACCTTCAATTAGGATTGGTTTCGCTTGGAAATCAGGGGTTTACGGTTGTATCTTTGCACCTGAAAAAACAAATAAATTGATTTTTATAACAACTAAAAAACAACTGATTATGATGCAAGTTTTTAAAGGTTTTCGCGAGGTGCTGAATAATAGTATGTACCTGGCAGAGTTGAAGGAACAAAACGGACTGCTGCGCCAGGAGATCTCAGCCATCGAACGGCAGCGTGAGGCCGATCGCGAGAAGGTGAAGGTTGAGGCCGAGAAAAAGAAGGCTGACAAGGAGGCGAAGTACCGTGAGCGGCAGATGGCCTATCTGCGTCCGCAGTACGAAATGAAGAATTATGTACGCGCGACATGGGAACTGCGCCACAACGTGGTGACAGACGTGTATGAGTTCCATCGCCGACCCTGTGGGGCGACACTTGACGGACAGGTTGACTGCACAGCGTCGTGGAAGATCATCGACAGGCGCGAACTGAACACGATGGCCAACGAGGTGGCCGATGCGGGCATCTTCTGTCTCGACAGTCAGGTGAAGCGCTTCGTGGAGTCGGAGGCGGCCGTGGACTACCATCCCGTGACGGACTATCTGGACAGGGTGCGGGGCACATGGGACGGCGAGAGGGACTATGCCGACGACCTGCTCCGCCGTGTGTCGGCCGATCCCTACTTCCTCAGAATGGGGCGCATCTGGCTACGGGCGATGGTCGCCCAGTGGCTCCATTGGGACACGAAGCACGCCAACGCCGTGATGCTGCTCATCGTGTCGCCACGGCAGGGGCTGCAGAAGAGCACCTTCCATCGCGAACTGCTGCCCGAGGCGCTGCGCGACTACTATACCGACGACTTCTCGCTCTCCATAAAGGGCAATGCCCAGCGCAAGATGGTGGAGTTCGCCCTGATCAACATGGACGAGTTCGACAAGGAGCCGCGCAAGAAGATGCCCGAACTGAAATCGCTGATGCAGACGCTGAAGCCCAGTTTCATCGGGGCCTATAAGAAGAACTTCAACCGTCTGCCACGCATCGCCTCGTTCGTGGGCACGAGCAACCGCCGCGAACTGCTGACGGATCCCACGGGGTCGCGCCGCTTCCTCGTGGTGGAGCCTGAGGGACTGATCAAAGTGGAGGGCATCCAGCACGACCAACTCTACGCCCAACTGATCCACGAGGTAGAGGCGGGCGAGCCGTATTTCTTCACGAAAGACGACGAGCGCGAGATGGAGAAGCACAACCGTCCGTATCGCGTGAAGACCCCTGTGGAGGAACTGGTGACGAAGTTCTTCCGTCAGGCTGCAGACGACGAGAGTGCCCTGCGGCTGGGGGCTGGCGACATCATCAGGGAACTGGCCTCGCACAACCAGAAACTGATGCGCGAGATGTCGGAGTCGGCGATGGGCAAGACGATGGTGCGCCTGGGCTGGCAGACGGAGCACACGGAGTATGGCAACGTGTATCGGGTGGTAAGACAATAAGAAACTCCCTTCAGCGGGGGCGGCTGTCAATCAGGCAGTTAGCCCCTGGCTGAAGGGAGATCACTATTCGACGCCGACGCGATGATAATGATAGACATTACCCTGACGGGTGCGGGTGAACTTGGCATACTCGCCCGCCACGAGTTGGTTGCAGATCTGGTTGGCCTTGTATTTCGACAGGCCGAAGAGGGCCTGCAGGGCACGCTCCGTGAAGTAATGGTGCTGCTTGCAGTAGGCCGTCATCCTGACGATGACATCCGTCAGATTGACGTTGTGCGAGGCGGGAGCCTCCCGTCGCTCGAAATAGACATTAGCCGTCTGTACCCGTCTGTTGAACGCCTTGTCGGGCGTAAAGCCGATGCCCTCCACCTCCAGTTGGCGGGCGGTGATGGCCCCAGGGTCGGCGATATGCTTCTCCTTGGTCTTGATCTTCAGGTAGAACGTGCCCAGTCCCTTGATATGCACGTCGCGCCCTGCCAGCAACTGCTCGGGGATCTCCTGCATCAGCGTCTTCATCACCAGTTCATACAGGCCCTCGGAGATGATGGAATAGTTTGTGATATGCTCAACAAAATCTTTCTCGCGCATCACAAGACTGGTGCGACGGGCGTGATAGGTCGATTCTTCGCCATTGGGCGACGGTGTAGCATGCACCTCGTATTCGATGCGATTACCTTTTCTCTCTTTTGGCATGATATCTCAGTTTTCTGTTATTCCTCGTCGTCTGCGGCATGATTCGCTACAGCGTTGCAAAGATAGTGATAATTTTGGAAATTCCGCATTTTAAAGCACACTCTTTATTTAGACAAAACAAAAATAGGTCTTTTTTGCAAGATTTTGCTATTTAGACTTTGCAATTTGCGGGAAAAGTGTTACCTTTGCACCTGTTTTAAAACAAATCAAACAGGATGGAGGCATTTTTCAGGACGCACAGATACCTTGTTGAGCATACTAACGCGCCAGTACGTCGTACGCTGATGGACGAGATCGACTGGAGCGATCGTATGATCGGCATCAAGGGAACGCGCGGCATCGGGAAAACCACCTTCCTCCTGCAATATGCCAAAGAGCACTTCGATATACTCGACAAGCAGTGTCTGTATATCAACATGAACAACTTCTACTTCCAGGGTCACGGCATCGCCGACTTCGCTGGCAGTTTCTACAAACGGGGAGGCCGCGTGCTGCTCATCGACCAGGTGTTCAAACAACCCAACTGGAGCAGTGAACTCCGGAAGTGCTACGACCTCTACCCTAACCTGAAGATTGTTTTCACAGGATCGAGCGTGATGCGCCTGAAGGATGAGAATCCTGAACTCAACGGTATCGTGCAGTCCTACAACCTGCGCGGATTCTCCTTCCGAGAGTTCCTGAACCTGCTGACGGGCAATGAGTTCCGTCCCTATTCGCTGGAGGAGATACTAAAGGATCACGAGCGCATCATCAAGCAGATACTGCCGAAGGTATCGCCCAACCGCTACTTCCAGGACTATATCCATCACGGCTTCTACCCCTTCTTCCAGGAGCACCGCAACTACTCGGAGAACCTGCTGAAGACGATGAACATGATGACTGAGGTGGATATCCTGCTCATCAAGCAGATTGAACTGAAGTACCTCACGAAGATCAAGAAACTCTTTTATCAGATAGCCGAGGAGGGTCCAGCCAAGGCACCCAACGTGAGCAAACTGGCGCAGGACATCGAGACCAGCCGTGCCACCATCATGAACTATATCAAGTATCTGACTGATGCGAGGCTGCTGAACCTGATCTACCCCGTCGGCATGGAATTTCCCAAGAAGCCTGCCAAGATCCTGCTTCACAACTCCAACCTGATGTATGCCATCTATCCGATACTGGTGGATAAGCAGGAGGCGATGGAGACTTTCTTCGTGAACTCCATGTGGAAAGACCATAAGGTGAACACAGGAGGGCGCGACTGCAACTTCATCGTTGATGAGAGACTGAAGTTCCGCATCGTCGATGCCAAGGCACCTGGCAAGATGCGCCTGTCGCCCGACGTGATCTACGCCCGCTACAACACGGAGATCGGCAAGGACAACCAGATTCCGCTGTGGCTCCTGGGCTTCTTATATTAAGTAATGTATCAAACAAAATTATAATTAAACAAATACAAATAAAAGATTATTCATTTTATATTTTATCAAAATGGCTAAAGAAAAGAAATTTATCACCTGTGATGGTAACGAGGCTGCGGCTCACGTGAGTTACATGTTCTCGGAGGTAGCCGCTATCTACCCCATCACCCCGTCTTCGCCCATGGCGGAGCACGTTGACGAGTGGGCTGCCCGCGGCCGCAAGAACCTGTGGGGACAGACCGTAAGTGTGCAGGAAATGCAGTCAGAGGCTGGTGCTGCCGGTGCCGTTCACGGTTCGCTGCAGGCTGGTGCGCTGACCACCACCTTCACCGCTTCTCAGGGTCTTCTGCTGATGATTCCAAACATGTACAAGATTGCCGGTGAGTTGATTCCTACCGTGTTCGACGTTTCTGCCCGTACCTTGGCTTCTCACTCTCTGTGTATCTTCGGTGACCACCAGGACGTGATGGCCTGCCGTCAGACTGGTTTCGCCATGCTCTGCGAGGGTGGCGTGCAGGAGGTGATGGACCTCACCGCCGTGGCTCACCTGGCAACGCTGGAGACCTGCGTGCCGTTCGTCAACTTCTTCGACGGCTTCCGCACCTCTCACGAGTATCACAAGATTGAACTCATGGACCAGGAGGACATCCGTCCGCTGGTAAAGGAAGAGTACATCAAGCGCTTCCGCGACCGTGCCATGTCGCCTGAGCGTCCTATCACCCGTGGTACTGCCGAGAACCCCGAGACGTTCTTCACCCACCGCGAGGCCTGCAACCCCTACTACGACTCAGTGCCCGAAGTGGTTGAGAAGTACCTGGGCGAGATCTCGAAGATTACCGGTCGCGAGTATCACCTCTTCTCTTACTACGGAGCCGAGGATGCCGACCGCATGATCATCCTAATGGGCTCGGCTACCGATGCCGCCCGCGAGGCTATCGACTACCTGAATGCCAACGGCCAGAAGGTGGGTATGATCAGCGTTCACCTCTATCGCCCGTTCAGCGTGAAGCACCTGCTGGCCAGCGTTCCCAAGAGCGTGAAGCGCATCGCTGTGCTCGACCGCACGAAGGAGCCCGGTGCTAACGGTGAGCCGCTGTACCTCGACGTGAAGGATGCTTACTACGACGTGGAGGATCGTCCGCTCATCGTCGGTGGCCGCTACGGTCTTGGTTCTCACGACACCACTCCCGCTCAGATCATCAGCGTGTTCAACAACCTCGCTATGCCCGAGCCCAAGAACCACTTCACCATTGGTATCGTCGACGACGTGACCTTCACCTCGCTGCCTGAAGTAGAAGAAATTGCCCTCGGTGGTGCCGGCATGTTCCAGGCAAAGTTCTACGGTCTGGGTGCTGATGGTACCGTAGGTGCCAACAAGAACAGCGTAAAAATTATCGGTGACAACACCAACAAGTACTGTCAGGCTTACTTCTCTTACGACTCTAAGAAGTCGGGAGGTTTCACCTGCTCGCACCTGCGTTTCGGTGATACACCTATCCGTTCTACCTATCTGGTGACCACGCCTAACTTCGTGGCTTGCCACGTCCAGGCCTACCTGCACATGTACGATGTGACCCGTGGTCTGCAGAAGAACGGTACGTTCCTGCTGAACACCATCTTCGACGATGCCGAACTGGAGAAGTTCATGCCTAACAAGGTGAAGCGCTACTTCGCTCAGAACAATATCACCGTCTATACCATCAACGCTACCAAGATTGCACAGGAGATTGGTCTGGGCAACCGCACCAACACCATCCTGCAGTCGGCCTTCTTCCGCATCACCGAGGTCATCCCCGTGGAACTGGCTGTCGAGAAGATGAAGGCTGCCGCCCTGAAGTCTTACGGTGCCAAGGGTCAGGATGTGGTTGACAAGAACTACGCTGCTATCGACCGTGGTGGTGAGTACAAGAAGTTTGAGGTGAAGGCCGAGTGGGCTAACCTCGCCGACGACGCTGAGAAGCAGGATGACGCTCCCGCATTCGTGAAGGAACTGGTTCGTCCTATCAACGCTCAGGCCGGTGACCTGCTGAAGGTCAGCGACTTCGTGAAGCACGGCACAGCCGACGGTTCTTGGGAGGTTGGTACTGCCGCTTACGAGAAGCGCGGTGTTGAGGCATTCGTTCCGATGTGGAACAAGGACAACTGTATCCAGTGTAACCAGTGTGCATACATCTGTCCTCACGCTGCCATCCGTCCGTTCGTACTGACCGACGAGGAACTGGCTGGCTTCGAACTCGACACCCTCGAGATGAAGGCTCCCGCCGCTATGAAGGGCATGCACTTCATCATCGAGCCTTCAGTGCTCGACTGTCTGGGTTGCGGCAACTGTGCCGACATCTGCCCGGGCAACCCGAAACTGGGAAAGGCCCTCACCATGGTTCCGTTCAACCCCGATGCAGCCGACATGAAGAAGATGGCTGCCGACTGGGACAAGTTAGTAAAAGTTCCTTCTAAGCAGCACCTTGTTGACATCCGCTCGAACGTGAAGAACTCTCAGTTCGCACAGCCTCTGTTCGAGTTCTCTGGCGCTTGCTCTGGTTGCGGTGAGACTCCTTACGTGAAGCTCATCTCTCAGCTGTTCGGCGACCGTCAGATGATTGCCAACGCTACTGGTTGCTCTTCTATCTACTCTGCTTCTATTCCTTCTACTCCTTACACCAAGAACGAGAAGGGTCAGGGTCCAGTCTTCAACAACTCTCTGTTCGAGGACTTCTGCGAGTTCGGTCTCGGTATGGCGCTCGGTAACAAGAAGATGAAGGAGCGCGTGGCCAAGTTGCTCGCCGAGGCTGCTGCCAACGAGAACTGCCCCGCTGAGTACAAGGCTCTCGCCGAGGAGTGGATAGCCAACAAGGAGGATGCCGACAAGACCAAGGAGATTGCTCCGAAGCTGCGTGAGTGCATCGCCGCTGCCGCTGCTGCCGGTTGCCCCGTCAACCAGGAGCTGAAGACCCTCGACCACTACCTCGTGAAGCGCAGCCAGTGGATCATCGGTGGCGACGGTGCTTCCTACGACATCGGCTACGGCGGTCTCGACCACGTGATTGCTTCTGGTGAGGAC
>FLNY01001611.1_pt1 | contig 22781 bp, 15 predicted proteins | sample 1140381 | NCBI WGS metagenome assembly FLNY01 (sample SAMEA3878172, study PRJEB12797) | bioreactor metagenome | biome: Moose rumen | place: Sweden | collected 2011-10
TTGATGATTAATTAATTGTTTAACAAAATTTAGAAATTCATTTCGTAATTGGACAACCAGCCAGTTTCAATCTGGAAACCGCCGTTGACACTACTATTGGTGTACATTGCACCAGTGAGCTTCGTCACGCGGTTGCGTTTGAAGGGTACGTTCTCCACCAGCTTCGAGAAGACAACGTTGCCGTCCTCATCGAGTGTCTCGATGGTGACGTCCATCGTCTGCTCATCGGTCGAGAGAAACAGGTAGCTGTTCGAGAGCGACGTTGCTCCGACAGCCGTACTGATGGCTACGGCATTACTGAATCCCGTGTTGACAGTTGCCAGTCCCGTCGTCGGGTTGAAGCTCTTGCCACCGGCAGCGAACGTCATCCGTACGCTGTAGGCAGGATTGGTTCGGGTATCAGCCGACTGCACCTGCAACTTCGAGACCACACGATTCAACGTAGCACTGACATTGACGGCATCCGTGTTCGAGATGTTCACCGTCTGTGTAGCTACAAACGTCTCGCGGGCTGGGTTGTCGCCAAATGTGGCCGATGTAGGGCTTGTCAGCGTGACGGCCGGTTCACCGTCGTTGAGTCCATGTCCGATGACCACCATCGTGTAGCTGCCCATGGGTAAAGTACAGTCGAAATTCCCGAAGGTGGTGTACGTCGTCGAGTCGTCGCGCAGCTGCGTCGTCTTATAAACCTCGGTGTTCCCGTTATAGAACGCCAACGTAAGAGCCTTGACACCTGAATAGTTGGCAACATCTTCTGCTACCTTGGATGTGAAATCCTCTTGCGTGATAGTAAAATCATCGACATGGACTTTCACCTTGGCCAAATATGTGATGTGATCCTTGCCACAGCCAGTGAAGAGCAGGCCGAGCATCGCCACTGATAAAATAACATTTCGTGGATTTTTCATAATTTTTAATGTGAAGTTTTTAGGTTTTTCGCCCTGAAAATCCACGCTGTTATGGGGTATTGTTGTTGGTTAAAGGTTAAAGGTTATAGGTTATAGGTTATAGGTTATTGGTTATGGGTTATGGAGGTTAATCGCGTTTGAAGATGTCGCGGGTGTAGACTTTTTCCTTCACGTCGTCGAGGCAGCTGTCGTAGCGGTTGGCAACGATGGCTTGGCTGCGGCGTTTGAATTCGTCAAGGTTGTTGACCACCAGGCTGCCGAAGAAGGTGGTGCCGTCCTCGAGCGTAGGCTCGTAGATGATGACCTGCGCACCCTTGGCCTTGATGCGCTTCATGATGCCCTGGATGGCACTCTGGCGGAAATTGTCGCTGTTGCTCTTCATCGTCAGGCGGTAGACACCGATGACGCAGTCCTGCTCCTTGCTGCTGTCCCACTGGCCGTTGGCACTGTAGTAGCCCGCCTTGCGCAGCACCGCGTCGGCAATGTAGTCCTTGCGGGTGCGGTTGCTCTCAACGATGGCGGTCATCATGTTCTGCGGCACGTCCTCGTAGTTGGCCAAGAGCTGTTTCGTGTCCTTCGGCAGACAGTATCCTCCGTAGCCGAACGACGGGTTGTTGTAGTGCGTGCCGATGCGCGGGTCGAGACCGATGCCGTCTATGATGGCCTGCGTGTCGAGACCCTTCATCTCTGCGTAGGTGTCGAGTTCGTTGAAGTAGCTGACGCGCAATGCCAGGTAGGTGTTGGCGAAGAGCTTCACCGCCTCGGCCTCCTTCAAACCAACGAAGAGCGTTGGCACATCTTGCTTGATGGCCCCTTCCTGCAACAGGTCTACAAAGAGATGCGCCTTCTCGGTAAGCCAAGGGATGTCGGTCAGTGCCTTGATGGCCTCGTTCTCCTCCTCGTACTCCTTGCCCGGCATCATTTTAGGCACGCCAACGATGATGCGGCTGGGATAGAGGTTGTCGTAGAGTGCCTTGCTCTCGCGCAGGAACTCTGGCGAGAAGAGCAGGTTGAACCGCTTCACGCCCTTGGCGCGGTAGCGCACATACAGCGAGCGGCAGTAGCCCACGGGGATGGTGCTCTTTATCACCATCACCGCCTCGGAGTTCACCTTCAGCACGGCGTCGATGACAGCCTCCACGGCACTGGTGTCGAAGAAGTTCTTCTGGCTGTCGTAGTTGGTCGGGGCGGCGATGACCACAAAGTCGGCATCGCGATAGCCGGCCTCCTGGTCGAGGGTGGCCTTGAGGCTCAACGGCTTGTTGGCCAGATAATCCTCGATATAGTCGTCCTGGATGGGCGACCGCTTGTTGTTGACCAAATCGACACGCTGGGGGACGACATCGACAGCGGTGACATCGTTATGCTGCGCCAGCAAGGTGGCGATACTGAGACCGACATAGCCGGTACCTGCTACGGAAATTTTCATGGCTTTTAATTTTAATAAAAACAATGCTGACACTAGCTTTAACTATAGCATTCGTGCAAAGTATCGAAAAAACATAAAGCTAAAGCACCCTCACTCACATCTACTTACGCGATAGGGGTAGTCATACGACTTTCAAAAGAGCCCTTCGAGTTCAACAGAATATAAAAATCGGATTCACTAATACGTGTTTCTCTAACTGATTATTGTTTGCTCTTTTGGATTTGCAAAAGTACGATTTTTATAGAAAACAGCAAAAAAAATTGTCTCATTTTCAATAAAAATTTCATATCAATCAAAGCAAAACAAAAAATAATCGCAATATTTTCAACTTATTGTAAGAATATAAAATATAAAAAAAACATTATGCAACATGACATTTCTTCAATGTCATGATGCCACTATATTAATTAAAACACCGTATATTTCTGCTTTTTTATCTACAAAAAACACACTGTTTCCGAAGCTGCTAACATCCTTTGGTAAACCAAACCTGCTATGATTTACCATTTCCCACGGTGTCACTTTCACAGCAAGATTTTTTATGGGGCGGAAACAGACGACGGAAGCCGAAGGCGTCGGCTCGGCCGAGAACCTGCTCTTTAAATTAGGACTGTGACGGGAAGACAAAAAAAGAAGACCTTAGGGTCTTCTCTTTTTTGGTGCCCGGAACAGGACTTGAACCTGCACTCCTTTCGGAACACGCACCTGAAACGTGCGCGTCTACCAATTCCGCCACCCGGGCAAACTGATTTCGAGCAGCGACTTACGAATTTCGACTGCCAGTGCCCAGGACAAGACTTGAACTTGCACGCCTAAATCGGCACTACCCCCTCAAAGTAGCGTGTCTACCAATTCCACCACCTGGGCCTACTTCCTCTCGAAAGCGGGTGCAAAAATACAAACAAATTCCGTATGGACAAATATTTTTGAAAAAATATTTTTCTCCATCAAATAAACTTACTGAATAATAACACATTCCAAATAAATAACGATATATGATTACTTAGTCTGCCTTGAACAAAAAACCGATGATACCGGTCTTGTTTTTACAAAATTGAAATATTTTTCACAAATAAGTTTTTCGTTATTATCTCTCCAAATACAAACCATACATATACAGCGAATCACCCTTTAATCATCGCCTTCTATGACATCATTATCGTCCACATCCCAATCGCTCGGATCTTCAGCATTTTCGGCATTGCCGCCCATGCGTAGCAAGAAATTGGGTACTTCGGTGCGACTAGGCGTGATACGGTAACGGTAGTCACCGACACCATCCTTGCCGCTCTGACGACGTTTGTCGGCCGGCAATGCCTTTATCATGTCAACCCATTCACCTACGCTACTCTGAATAAGCATCTGCTGGCTATTGAACTCGTAATTAAAATAGTACCAGTGATCTGATGCCACTTGAATATACAGAATAAGATTGACGCTATTTCCCTTGCGATAGAGCTGAGCCTTCACACGTGTGGCTAAGTGCAGCTGTTTTTTGCCTATCATCGACAATGAAGCGACACCATCGTAGTTATATCCAATCATAGGAGTATATTTCCATTCTATACCTTCGATGAGGATGGTGCTTTCAAACTCCTTGGGCATCTTGTCGTAGAATCCGCTACTTACGTAATTTGTGTAGGCTTCGGCACCGTTCTCGGAACCCATATAGTACATCATGGCATGACGTGTGACTTCACCTGCAGGCTGCGACGGAGACAGACGCAGGTCGTCGCTGATAAATTGAGCCATAGCCGCAAGTACCTTGTCGTCGATTGGGAAAGTGAATCCAAGTATGCTGCTGATATTGATTTCGTCATCGTTACGCCCACCCAGAGTGGCCATGCCGTAACTGAATAGATTTACATGATTTTGCTTCACATTGAAATTGACGGGTCCTTCACCTGTCATCTCGCAAGTCTGAGTGTTTAGGGTCAGATATTTATCGATTACGTTATCAGGATCCTGTAGCTTCTCAGCCGAACTAATCATGTATTCTTTTGTCTCGTTGTCATAGGTCACATAACCATAGGCCCCCATCAGTTCGTTATCGGCAGCACGTTCTTTGGTAAGGAAGGCAGAATATGGTTTCATATCCGTCTTGTTGAAGAGTATGGATGCAGTGATACGGTTACCCTTCCAATCGGTTGGTATTTCCGGCACCGCCACAAGAATCTGTTTCGGATCGAGATAGCCGGAATAAGCCAGCAAACCGAGTTCAGCTCCGGTAGTGCACTTATGCAGCAGGCGTACGCCTCCGTCGAAGTAGTACAACTCCTTATCGCCTTCAACTCGCACATTGCCGGCAAAGCCGAATGCACTGTTGAGTATGAAGTCTGCACTGTCGGGTATAAAACCGTTGGCCACAGTCACTCCGCGATTGTCGGGAGATATCTCCGAGAGGTAAATCTTCTGTTTGTGGTTGTCGACATCGACATAGTCTATGTAACCCTTTCCACTGTATTTCTTGGCTCCGGATAGAATTATGTCGGCATCATAGATGAGATGGAATCTGTTCTCGCGGCTGACAAGCATTTGCGAGTGCCTCATCATGTCGACAGCACCTCCCTGACGTACATGTAGCGTGTCGCCACCCGGAGCAATAACCGCATCGGCACTATTAACCGTAAACACGTGGCGACAGGTGAGTTGTCCGACATTGTAGAGATAGGTAGAACGCACCGCGTGAAAATTAAGGCTGTCTTTTGTCGGGTCGGTCGAAACGAACAGAGCTCCCGGCTGTTCTTTTCTTGCGAATCGTTCACGCAATGTAAGTCCCTCGTAGCCCTTAGTTGATTCGCTCTTGCTGTTGATAAGGTCAAGTTCTTTACGATCGATCTCCCACGAGAATTTGTCAACGTATGCAGCATACTGCAACATTGGCAACTGTGTACGTCCGATTTCGCTATTCGACACGAAATCTGCACGACGTTTCACGTAGTCTGTATGCGATTTCATGTCGGTGGCATAGAAGGCTATGTTATTGTACACATCAGACCTGAGTGTAAATGCAGTGACATTACTGTTCATCTCTTTAGGAAGCAAGGCGAACCGGAGTGATTCGAGGGTTCCTTCTCCGATGGTGACGGCACCGGATGCGTATACTGCGCCGGGCTTCAACACCACATGCCCGTCGAGCAAAGCGTCGTCGTGGTACATCTTGAACTGAGGTCCGTTTTGCAGCTGTGCAACACGCATTGAATCAGCATAGGGATACCAGCGTTGCATGGCGCGGCTGTTACGGATATCCGGGTAATTGCCCTGCTCCTTGACATAGAATGTATCACTGACCGATACCATTGAATCGGGCATGAAATAGATGTTTTTCGATTGTATTACAGATGACAGATAATCAACTTGTCCCTGTGCACGGAAACCTCGATAACTAAGATCCAACTTTTGGGTGAAATGACCTTTGCCGCCGTATGCATCGTAACCGCCACGTGGTGTCTTGGTGACAAATCCCAGTGAATAGTCAGGTTGCACCTTCAGTGGTTCTGTGATGTCGGGGAATATACCTGCCGAAGTCAGCACGCCATTGAAACTCAGGCTGTCAGTGACAAAATTGACCATATTCTTTACTACGAAAGGATGAATAGTATAGTAGAAGCGGTCACGTACATATGCACCGTGATGTATGTCCTTGCGATCGTAGTATACATAACTGTCTTTGAGGCTAGTGAAGATAGGGTACTGTTCTTTTACGCGTTTCAGTCCACTGTGGTTGTCACTCTGGTCTATCTGCAGATGCCCTGTAAGGTTATGGAGCGGGGTATAGACAATGTGTTCCTCGTTAGGATTGTTGAACTGTGTGACATAGAAAATCATAGAGTCGACCTGTGGCAGATCGAGTTTGAATGCGTCATACAGGAAAGTAGCTCCTGTGGCATAGAATATAAAACGACCGGCATTGATACGACCATTGAAAGTGATGTCGCGATTCTTGTGTACCACTAAATCTCCCTGGTTAGGATAGATAACCACCTGCTGACTATCGCTGAGAACAAATTTCTCGACGCCGTGAACACTAAGAGCATTTGTGGCAAGGTCAAGTTCTGCATTGTTCTTCTTGGTTGACGACTCGAGAATAAGAGCGTCGTAGTCATAGTCTTTACTTTTAGCACTAGCTTTGGCATAATCGACCAATTTGTCGTTGACATACACCTTTCCCAATGCTTCGTTGTATGAGACCAGACCTGATTTTGCAAGATTGTGAATCATCGACTTGGCTTGCATTATATCCATCTTTATCGCCTGTGCAAATTCATCCATATAGAAATCATAAGTCATATCGCGCATCTGCATATAGCGGTAAACGCGTATCACAGGATTCACCTGATCGATACCTCCAATTTCGCGGAATTTACGTTCCGAATAGTAACTGTTTGATTCGAAAGTAGAGAATGTCTGGTCACCCGACTGACCGAGCATGGCGAATTCCAGTTTGTCGTCGGACATCTTCCATATTATCGACTCGCAATACATATCAAGGTTATGGTAGCTGTTGGAATAGGGACTATAGTAGTTGCGGCGTGAATCGTTGATAAGGTTTACCTGTCGTTCCTGCGCCAGATAGCGGACTGTGATGCCATTGTTGTATATCGAATCTCCGTCGATAAAAATCTTTACTGCGGCATTCTCGGAGACAATCTTTGTACTGGTGATGGTGAACTTTACCGAGTTTACCGTAATGAAGGGTGTTCCACCACGGTAGAATATCAGAGTGGCAGGATTTTTGGTGTCGGAAGTAATGAATCGTGAGCCGTTCATGGTGAAACTGCCGCTGTAGTCTACTCCGGGAAGTATATCCTTCATGCGGAAGTCTTTTTGGTAGCTGCGAAATTTCGGGAAGCTGTACTTCTCCGGTTCCATCTTTGCACTCAAAGCCTCCTCTACCCTACCGTAGATGGGTTGGTTGAAATAGGCGGTATTTGTAAACTGCACTGAGTCGGCAATGAATTTCGGGAATTTGGTTATCGCCTCATAACGCGACAGTACAGCCCAGCACTGTGTGGTAGGGATACCCGTTCTGTCCCAATTCAGTCGTCCGCCATTGCCCACCCACTTGTTGTCGAAATAGTAGTATACACCTTTTGTGCCATATATAGTACCATTATCTTTGTCAGAGCTATAGTACAGCTCTATAGGTTTGTCGACCACTATCTTTATATCTCCGTTTTCGCAGAGCAGCGTGAAATCTATGCCTGCCTGCATCTGCCAAGTACATGAGCGTGAACTATACAGAGTACGGTCTCCAAAAAAATGGATTGTGAATTCGATAAAATCCGTAAAATCCTTGATTTTCTTGTTGCGGCTCTGTATGAACTCGATGCAATTCAGCCACTGTTTAAAATTGCTCTTGTCGCTTGAGGCTCCATACATCAAATCAACGGTATAGATGAAATTGTACACATCCGGATGCTGACGCACTTTCAATTTCAACACGTTGTTACATATTGCCGTAATGCGGCCTTGCGTTTCGTTATCCATCTGGCCATAAAACGTTGCGAAGACGTTGGTTAGCCGTGCGTCGTCGATTTTTTTCTCCTTGTCGCTCGTTGCCTGGTCCAAGTATGCCTGCATCTCCGACGGAAGGTTTTGTTGTGTAAACTGTGTAATCCGGTCTTTCTGAGCATGTACTGTTACAGCAATAAGCACAGAAAGGAATAGTATCATCAACTGTTTGAATCTCATTTTTGTATTTTTTCTTATTATGTTATAACGCATGAAGTAAAAAAAAAGTATTGGTTGATGCCATTTCATTTTCACCTTCGTTCAATTTCAGATATTTTGTGTACATTTGCCTTCCGAAAACGAGACTAAAAAAATGCAATTATTTTACCTTGACAACATAGAATCAAACATTTGCACTCTTAATGAAGAAGAGTCGAAACACTGTGTTCGTGTACTTAGACTTGATGTTGGCAACGAGTTGTATCTTACCGATGGGAAAGGCACTATGTGCCGATGCATCATTCTCGATGCCAATGCCAAACGATGTAGCGTCGTAGTAGTAGAACGTCATACTGACTATGGCAAACATCCATTCCACCTTCATGTAGCCATCGCTCCGACCAAAAATCCCTCACGCATGGAATGGTTTGTCGAAAAAGCCGTCGAACTGGGCATTGACGAAATAACCCCTCTTGTCTGTGACCATTCGGAGCGCAACGTACTCAAGACAGAACGCATTGAGAGGATAGCCGTCAGTGCCATGAAGCAGTCGTTGAAGGCTTTTATGCCCATTGTCAATTCACCGACTCCAGTTGATAACGTCATCGCTATGCCTTTCGACGGACAACGTTTCATAGGTCATTGCATCGATGGCGAACGGACACCGCTTTGCGACGTATACAAACGTGGCAGCAACGCCCTTATACTGATAGGACCCGAGGGAGACTTCAGCAACCGCGAAGTTCAACTGGCCCTCAACGGCGGTTTTGTGCCCGTAACATTAGGGCAGTGGCGACTCCGTACCGAAACCGCCGCCCTTTCCGTAACCGCTTTCTTCAATTTGGTCAATTCCTAAAGACAATGAAAAAAACATTCTTTCTGTCAGTACTGTTTTTTCTTTTTTCAGCCTTCTATACTGTTGCTGCACAGCAGACACAGATAGCTCTGCTGAAATACGGAGGAGGTGGCGACTGGTATGCCAACCCGACATCGCTTACCAACCTTATCGCTTTCTGCAATGCCGATGCACACATGAATCTCGATCCCAACTACGCAACCGTAGATGTAGGTAGTAGCGAGATTTTCAACTATCCTTTTTTGCATCTTACTGGGCACGGGAACATCGTCTTCTCGTCACAGGAGGCCCTAAATCTACGTAATTACCTCATCGGTGGAGGGTTTCTTCATATTGACGACAACTATGGACTTCGAGATTTTGTAGTGCCACAGATGAAAAAAGTGTTTCCCGAACTCGACTTCGTAGAGTTGCCTTTCAGCCATCCCGTCTATCACCAAAAATACGACTTCCCCAATGGGCTGCCCAAAATACATGAACACGACAACAAGCCACCTAAAGGCTACGGCCTTATCTGGGAGGGGCGTCTGGTGTGTTTCTTCAGTTGGGAGTGTGACCTAGGCGACGGTTGGGAAGATCAGGATGTACACAACGACAGTCAAGAAACACGGTTGAAAGCACTTAAAATGGGAGAGAACCTAATACGCTACGCCTTCACAAACTGATAATTCTTTTCTCCTGTCTGTATTTCGCTTCGCAGAAAACGTTTCAGTCCTTGTTCCTACGTCATATTTCAGCAGTTTATACTAAATCCTAAAATATTTTTTCTTTGACGTTCAAGCCAAAGATAAAAGTTTATCGACAAAACTTTATTTTTAAATTTATGCCAGAATATTTTCTGAAAACAATATAAAAATATAGTATATTTGCTTTTTCAACCAAGAAAACATAAATACATATAAGATAATGGAAGACAATAAATTGTTTGCTGAATTTCCTCCCGTTTCGACCGAAAAATGGGAAGAAGTCATTCAAAAAGACCTCAAAGGTGCCGACTATGAGAAAAAATTGATTTGGAAGACTCTCGAAGGTTTCAAAGTGAAACCCTATTACAGGGCTGAAGACTTGGAAAACATTGAATACCTTGATTCGAACCCTGCCCAGTATCCATATACCCGAGGCAAACAAGCTGACAACAACACATGGGACATCCGTCAGGACATCAGTGAAAAAGACCCAGCCAAAGCCAACGCTTTGGCTCTTGACGCCTTGAAACGCGGTGCCAACGCTATAGGATTCTGTGCAAAAAATATAGAGAAAGAAGAGCAAATGGAGATATTGCTGAAAGATATCTATTTGCCTGCTGCCGCCATACATTTCAACTGTTCAAAAAAATACATAAATACACTGAAACTCTTTATTTCCGTAGCTAAGAAAAGAGGCTTTGACACCTCGAAAATCAACGGCAGCGTCAACTTCGACATATACAAATACGCCCTCACCCACGGCAAGTTCTGGACCAGTGAAAAGGACGATTTGAATGAAGCCAAAGAGCTTCTGCAATTCGCATCGGAAAACCTGCCCAATTTCCGCGTCCTTACCGTCAACGGAAGTCTCTTCAATAACTCTGGTTCCAACATCGTGCAAGAGCTTGGATTTTCATTGGCCGAAGCCAACGAATTGATGGCCAAGCTGACCGATATGGGTTGCGACGCCACCATTGTGGCCAAGAATATTGTCTTCAACTTTGCCACCGGCAGTAATTATTTCATGGAGATTGCAAAGATACGTGCTGCAAGAATGCTGTGGAGCAAAATAGCTGAACAATACAAGCCTACATGTGAATGTGCATGTAAAGCTTACATCAATGCTACTTCATCAACATGGAACAAGTCGATTTATGACCCGTACGTCAACATGCTGCGCACCACGACCGAGACCATGAGTGCCGCCATTGCCGGTGCCGATTCCATCAGCGTGGCTCCTTTCGACATCGCATTCAAAGAGTCTGACGACTTCAGCTACCGCATAGCCAGAAACCAACAACTGTTGCTTAAAGAGGAGTCGTATCTCGACAAGATTGTCGACCCCGCCGCCGGCAGCTATTATATTGAGAACCTCACCGACTCCCTAGCCCAATATGCATGGCAACACTTCTTGGCTATTGAGGAAAAGAGCGGATTTGGCAACGCCATACGCGAAGGCTATGTGCAGGACGAGATTACAAAGACTGCACAACAACGTGATATGGAAATTGCCACCCGTAAGACCACCATTCTCGGGACTAACCAGTATCCAAATCTCACCGAGACCATGAATGCCAAGATAGAGAAGAAAGAGTGCTGCTGCCAGTGCGACAAAGGCGACGAGGTAAAGATTCTGAAGCCCTATCGTGGTGCCGAAGCATTTGAGAGCCTGCGACTCGCCACCGAACAGTCGGGTATTCGTCCCAAAGTGTTCCTTCTAACGTACGGCAATCTGGCTATGCGCCGTGCCCGTAGTGGTTTCGCCACCAATTTCTTTGGTGTAGCAGGCTACGAGATAGTTGACAACAACGGCTTTACCACTGCCGAAGAGGGTTGCAAGTCTGCCATCGAAGCCAAAGCCGATATTGTAGTGCTTTGCTCGTCTGACGACGAATATACCGAAATTGCCGAGACTGCATGCAAACTACTGAAAGGAAAAGTAAAATCCATAGTTCTTGCCGGTTATCCGAAAGAGATGGTTGAGACCTACAAAGGCTATGGCGTTGACGAGTTCATCCATGTCAAAACCAACGTCTTGGAATCGCTCACAGCATTTCAGAAACTTTTCGGCATTGAGATTTGAAAGGATTCCGTTCTTATCCACTGATCGACCGTTATATCTTAGGGAAGTATATCAAGACATTCCTTCTTTGGCTAGTCCTAATTATTGTTATCGTCATTACTTTTGACGTATCTGAGAAACTTGACGATTTCCTTAAGAATGATGCCCCGCTCAGAGAGATAATCTTCAAGTACTACCTCAACTTCATTCCCAACTTCTTCAATCTCTACGGACCGCTTTTCGTTTTTATTTCCACCTTGTTTTTTACCTCCAAAATGGCTGGCAACACTGAGATTATTGCCATACTTGGAAGTGGAATCAGTTACAAGCGCTTACTGCGTCCTTACCTGCACGGTTCTATCATTCTTGCACTCGGCATCCTTGTCGTTGGCAACTTTGTCATTCCCCGCAGCAATATTACCCTTAAAGATTTTGAAGGAAAATACATAAAAACCATAAAACGAAGTTATTATAGCGATTTGCATTTCCAAACGAGCAAAGGAGTTCAGGTCAGTGCCTTCAGCTACGACGTAAAAGAGAACAGTGCCATCTTCTTTATTCAGGACACCTATGACAGCCTTGGATACATGACAGATCGCGTCTACGCTAACAAACTGGTCTACGATACTGCTTCGGGGGAATGGATCGCACAGACATATCGCCACCGCACTATCGACGGCGAAAAAGAGTCGCTTGAAATCAAGGCACGGGAGCGGCTGAGACTTAACCTCTTCCCCGACGATTTCAATCAAGCGGCCAAACAGATTGTGACCATGAACAGTATCGAACTGTACAAGCATATCCAGCATGAGAAAATGCGCGGTTCAGGGGCTGTCACGATAGCCAAGTTGGAGCTCTACCAACGACTGCTCAATCCAATTGCATTCATTGTAATGACTTTCATTGGTGTGGCCATATCATCACGCAAGTCGCGCGGCGGCATCGGAGTGCACCTCGCAATAGGTATCACGCTGGCCTTCGGTTTCATTGTCTTTATGCGTATCTGTAGCGTTTTTGCCATCAATGGCAATTTTGCGCCATTCCTTGCTGTCATACTACCTCAGCTTGTTTTCGGTATCGCCGCAATTATTTTAATCAAAAAAGCTCCAAAATAGTTTTTCAAGATATATTAAGTCATTTAAAGATATGTCCATACAAGAAATAGAAGAACAGATTATCAATGAATTCGCCAACTTTGATGAATGGCTTGACAAGTATAGTTACCTCATTGAACTTGGCAGAGAGTGTCCTGCCATTGATGAAAAAGACAAGACTGAAAGCAACCTGATTAAAGGCTGCCAAAGCAGAGTGTGGCTCAGCTGCAGACACGAAAACGGATTGCTCCATTTTGCAGCCGACAGCGATGCCGTAATAACCAAAGGCATCATATCACTGCTTATACGTGCCTTCGACGGGCAGACACCGCAGGATATCATCAATGCAGACCTGCACTTCATCGATGTTATTGGACTCAAGGAACATCTTTCGCCAACCCGCTCTAACGGTCTGACCGCTATGATAAAACAGATAAAGATGTATGCCCTTGCATATTCGATAAAACATTAACCAAACAATTACAATGATATTCGAAATAACGATATACAAGAATAAGCAAAATCCCGAATAACAAAAAACGAGACTTATGACCCCTACCAAGGAAACTCTCAATGCAGCAATAATCAATTGTCTCAAGAATGTGTACGACCCCGAGATACCTGTCAACATATACGATTTGGGACTGATATACAACATCGACATCGACGATGACTTCAATGTCAAAGTGCTGATGACCATGACAGCACCCGATTGCCCCGAGGCAGAGTTCATGTTCCGAGAGGTTAAAGACATGATTACGTACATAGAAGGGGTGAAAAGTGTTGATGTAGAACTCACTTTCGACCCGCCATGGAGCTTCGACAATATGAGCGATGCCACCAAAGCAGAACTGGGATTTTTGTAATCTATGCGACTACGTAAAAAACAACAAGAGTTTGTAGATACTGCCTGTAACAGCGGGACAAGTCCCGGTGAACTGTTTTGGGTACGCTTCCGTCGCAACCGTATGGCTATGGTTAGCATTGTCATCATTGCCCTGTTTGTAATAGTTGCTTTGCTCGGTTATCTCATTACACCAGACCATACCCCTTATTGCAACCAGCAGTATCTGGAATTGGCATCCTTGAAACCTTTTAGCAAAGCCACATTCGTATATATCGACGATGGCAGAGAAAGAGAGACTTGCGGACTATTGAGAACCATGACAAAAGGGCGTCCTCTCGATGCTGTAGCAATACCGGTATATCAACATGAAGAAATGGGCGACAGTCTTCTGTTAGAGACCTATACAGGTTCCTCACCCAACGATGGCGAGGTGGAAGTCTACCCTATGTCACAAGTAAAAAAAATAAAGACTAGGACTTTCATTTTCGGAACTGACACCTATGGGCGCGACGTATTGAGTCAAATCATGATTGGTAGCCGTGTAAGCCTTTCCGTGGGGTTTATAGCTGTTGCTATAGCTCTTTTGATTGGAATACTTCTCGGAGCATTGGCGGGCTACCGTGGTGGCTGGGTCGACAACCTGATAATGTGGATTATCAATGTTGTTTGGTCAATTCCAACCGTTCTTCTTGTAATAGCAATCACTTTCGCTCTCGGCAAAGGTTTTTGGCAGGTGTTCATAGCCGTAGGACTGACCATGTGGGTGGATGTAGCACGTATCGTACGTGGACAGGTAATGTCAATCAAAGAAAAAGAATATGTAGAAGCAGCCCGAGCACTTGGATACCGGACTCCGCGCATAATCTTCCACCACATATTGCCAAACATAATCGGTCCCGTCATCGTCATCACTGCATCAAACTTTGCAACAGCAATTTTGCTTGAAGCGGGACTCAGTTTTCTCGGAATTGGGGTTCAACCTCCTATGCCCTCCTGGGGTTCAATGGTAAAAGAGAACTATGGTCAAATACTGCTCGACAGTGCCTATCAAGCCTTTATTCCAGGTATAGCAATCATGATTATTGTATTGGCTTTCATGCTTTTAGGCAATGGCGTGCGCGATGCGTTAGACATCAAGAACCAGTAAACACAACATAGCTGAATTATTAAAAATTGCAAAAAAAAAACAAAATAATTTCATTTAAAAAAAAAACGCGTACTTTTGCAGAAAATTTTTTACAAGGAGAAATTATCACAGACAATTGAATTTAATTATTAACCTATTAAAACACAATCAAAGAAATGAAAAAAGTTTTTAAAATGATGGCCATTGCCCTCACAGCTTGTGGCCTTTTTGTCGCTTGTGGCGATAAGAACGAAGAAGAAGAACAAGTAAAAGACGGTATCGCTGTTGCTTTTGGCGAAGACACCAGCTGGGATGCTCAGGATATCCTTGGTGACCAATCCTACGTTGCCCAATACAACGTCATGCAACTTGGTGCTTTCAAAGACTATGACGATGCAGAAGCTCCCTATACCCAGGGCTACCTTGCTCCCGCAGTCGGAACCTATACCCACGTTGCTCAACAGGACTACTACTATATGTTCTACTTCGAGAATGAGAACGACTACACTGTTTACAATGGTAACAACTACCCCAAATGGCAGGCCAGAACCTTTAACGAGGACATTACTGCTATCGACCTCACTGCTATGACCATTTCCGGCAACTGCAACGGCACCCTCTACAACCTCACCGACTATATGAATGAGGTCACCACTGAGAAGGATCTCGTTGTCACCATGACCAACGCAGCTTGGGAAGATGTTTCGAAAGCAAGAGGTTTCAAACCAATGGCCGAATTTGTAAAATAATAATACCTTTCAAACAATGAAAAGAACTTTCAAAGTATTGGCAATTGCCGCAGCAGCCATTGCTCTTACCGCAGCATGCAACAATGCTCCTGCCGAAGAGGTTGACACTACCAATCTCGACACTATTGCTGAAGAGATTATTGCTGAGGATACCACTGCCATTGAAGAAGTTGTTGCCGAACCCGTAGCAACAACCACCAAGAAGCCCGCCAAGAAAGAAGAGAACAAGAAAGGTCTGGAGCAGGAAAAAAATACCACCCTTGAGGGCGGTGCTACAGCTACCACCAACAACAGCGGTAAAATGCAACGCAAAGAAGCTGGTCTTCAAAATGAAAAACAAACCACCACAGATGATGGTAATACAATGACCACCAACAATAGTGGCAAAATGAAGAGAAAGACCAACTAAGACGTTCTCTTATGACAAAAAAGAGACTGCGAGTGCAGTCTCTTTTTTTTAAATGTTTATTCATATTTTAATAACCAATGAAAAGAACAATCATTCTGGCCATTATTTTATTGCTGGCCTCTGCAACAGGTTCCTGTTCATGCGACAATCCTAAAAAAAGCATCAAGAAAGTAGCATTTGCCTACCTTGATGCAATGGCTAACTACCGTATTGACGATGCTGAACCTTACTGCACTGACGAAACACGCAACGGTGTGCTTGAGACCGGACGGCAACTAGTTAAAGCCGTAAAGCCCGGTTACATTGAATCCGACACACCGGCAAAAGTAAAAATCACAGGAATTGAAATAACCAGTGACACCACTGCAACTGTCTCTTATCACAAAAAAACGCCTATAAAGAAACAGGATGGAGAAGTAAACCTCGTCTTACGCGACGGAAAATGGCTGGTGCATATCGTCATGCGTAATGTTCAAAAGAAGAATAGTGATGCCCACAAAGCTGATGAGCCTCAACAAATCGATTTGATTCGAGACACAGTAAAAGGCCGTGAAATCTTAGGCTTCCCGACAAAACCGGCAAAGAAATGACATTTTTTTTGTAAAATCACAAAAAAAACTAACAATACAAAAAATATTAGTAAATTTGCAGTCCTTGTTGTGCGGTCAAATTCCTACCAATTTGATAAAACACAACGAGTTAACTTATGTCTAACCGGCCGGTAGGAGCCACAAAAACAATTATCTTATCTTTATGAATTATAAAGATGTCAAACCGTTAGAGGATTTCGATTGGAGTGCAATCGACAACAAAACCGAGAAAACCAATCAGGCAGAGCTCGACCAACAAACTGCTGCCTACGAGAAAACCTTTAACCAATTCACCGAACAGGAAGTTATTGAAGGAACCATCGTCTCCATCAACGACCGTGAGGTCGTGGTGAACATCGGATTCAAGTCCGACGGCGTCATTCCCGCTTCCGAATTACGTTACAATCCTGATTTCAAAGCAGGCGACAAAATCGAAGTCTTTGTTGAGAGCCAAGAAGACGCCAACGGTCAGCTCATGTTGTCGCACAAGAAAGCACGCATCCTCAAATCATGGGATCGTGTCAACGAAGCTTACGAAAATCAGGAAATCATCACCGGCTACGTTAAAAGTCGCACAAAAGGTGGTCTCATTGTCACCGTATTCGACAATATCGAGGCCTTCCTTCCCGGTTCACAAATCGATGTCAAGCCCATCCGCGACTATGATGTATTTGTTGACAAGAACATGGAGTTCAAAGTTGTCAAAATCAACCACGAATACAAGAATGTCGTTGTTTCGCACAAAGCCCTTATCGAGGATGAGATTGAAGCCCAGAAAGCAGAAATCATCAGCCATCTCGAAAAAGGTCAAGTACTCGAAGGTGTCGTAAAGAACATCACCAGCTATGGTGTATTCATCGACTTGGGCGGTGTCGACGGCCTTATCCACATCACCGACCTCAGCTGGGGACGCATCAGCCACCCTGAAGAGATTGTCCACCTCGACGACAGAATCAACGTCGTTATACTTGACTTTGACGAAGCAAAACGTCGTATTGCTCTCGGTCTCAAACAGCTAACGCCTCATCCGTGGGACGCTCTTGATCCCAATTTGAAGGAAGGTGACCATGTTAAGGGTAAAGTAGTAGTCATTGCCGACTACGGTGCATTTATCGAGATCGTCCCCGGTGTCGAAGGTCTCATCCACGTCAGCGAGATGAGCTGGAGCCAGCATCTGCGCAGCGCACAGGACTTCATGAAAGTTGGCGACGAAGTAGAGGCTGTCATCCTAACCCTCGACCGCGAGCAGCGCAAGATGAGTTTAGGTATCAAGCAGCTTATGCCCGACCCGTGGCTTGCCATCGCAGAGAAATACCCTGTGGGCAGCAAACACACCGCCACTGTTCGCAACTTCACCAACTTCGGTATCTTTGTTGAACTCGAAGAAGGCGTCGATGGTCTTATTCACATTAGCGACCTTAGTTGGAGCAAGAAAATCAAACATCCTGCCGAGTTCACAAAGATTGGTGATAAGATTGATGTCGTCGTCCTCGAAGTCGATGCAGAAAACCGTCGTCTCAGCCTCGGACACAAGCAGTTGGAGGAGAACCCGTGGGATGTATATGAAAGCATCTTCACTGTTGGAAGTATCCACCAAGGGACCATCAGTGCCATGAATGACAAGGGCGCCACTGTCACTCTGCCATACGGTGTGGAAGGTTTTGCACCCATGCGTCACCTTGAAAAAGCCGACAAGAGCAAGGCTAAAGTTGACGAAACACTTGACTTCAAAGTCATCGAATTCTCGAAAGAAAACAAGAAAATCATTGTCTCGCACAGCCGCGTCAACCAAGATGGTGCTGCCGATGGCGAAAGAGCAGGCGACGACGAAGCCAAGAAAGAGCGTGCCACCAAGAAGACCGTGAAGAAGATTAACGATACACTTGAGAGAACAACACTTGGAGACCTTGATGTACTCGTAAATCTTAAAGAAGAGTTGGAAAAAGGCACCGATGAAAAATAAATCATCGTATACCTTTCCAGAATCGAAAACGGGAGCATAAGACTGCTTCCCGTTTTTTTTTATGAAACGACGCAACAAAACAGGTACAAAATGTGACTATATACATAAGAAAACAAATTAATATTAATATCAAACAATAATACAATGAGACGAATTGCTTTAGTGCTATTACCATTATTATTAGGATTATCCTATGTATCAGCACAAAATCCAAATTGTCTGGGACTTAAAAACCCCACAAACTTCACCCTTACTGGCGGCACCGCCCAATCGGAATGGTCAGGTTCTATCGGTTCAAAAAACAACCAACAAAGTAACTGTAACTCGATTGGAGCTACTTACTCATCAACGGTAACGGCAGCGAACCTGACATCACAAACTAGTTCGTGTTCTTCCCCGGTATCATACGATATCAATGGCAACAACGACGTTTCGAAGCGTTTCTCAATCAAAGGCAGTGGAAATGACCCTGGAACCAACAACAACCTCTCCTACTTGCCTCCCGATGCCTCATACACCAGTTCGATAAGGATTGGTAACTACTGTACCGGAGCCCAAGCAGAGCAACTTATTTACAAATTCACCGTAAACACCGAAAACCAACTCGTTACTATATGGTACGCCATGTCGCTTGAAAACGCCATGCATTCCGCATCCGAAAACCCGGAATTTGTCATCACCGTAGAGAAAAACACCGGAACGGCGAGCAATCCCAACTGGCAACTGGCAGCAGGCGACACACTCTGTTATATCCGAGCATCCCCGACAAGCGGCTCCAGTATTGCTCCATTCACACAGAATGGTTCCAACCTATACCTAAACTGGAACAAGGTTATCATTAACCTTGAAAAACTTCTCTATCAGCAGGTTCGCATAAAAATTGCCATCAACGACTGTTCACAAAGCGGGCATTATGGTTGCTGCTATGTGGCCGGCGATTGTCAGCCGATGAAACTTTCTGCCAACGGTTGTGCTGCCGGTGAGACCGATGACGTGGCCGGCATCAAAGCTCCAGATGGAGCCATCAGCTATGAGTGGTATCGTAGCCTTCATGGAAAGCTCAGCGGTAGTGCACGTACCACTCAATCCAACTATGCCATCATTTCAGGACAAACTAGCGACAGCCTTTCGGTAGTTATCAATCACTTCATCACCTCGGATAACGACACAACGACCGAGACTACCATCATGTGCAAGATGACCACCAAGATGAACGAGACTCTACCTATTTATTCATCTCTTTACGCCGACGTGGGAAACAAGAAACCAACCCTTGCTGTTGACAGCCTGTTGGCCTGCGATGCCTCCATCAATCTGCGTGACATCAGCCATACGCCATTTGTTGTCAGCGATAGCGACAACGTCGACACAAGCCTTACTCAGTGGAAATTCTACAGCACTCCACAGCCGACACCGACATCACTCGCAGGCACTCTAACCGGTGGTACTGTCAATTTCCAGTATCCAACACCCGGTTTCTATTCGGTACGCGTACGCACTATGACCTACGACACATCATGCTGGAACGAGAAGACCGTCACTTTCCGCACAGTACTGGCACCACAGCCTCGCGTAAGACTGGAACGCAACAACCTCTGCAAAGGAGATACCATAGGTCTGTTTGACGAGACACAGGGTTCCACATTCAGACAATGGATTATCCATCGTCCTGAAGGCGATACAGTGTTGACCCCGTTTACTCAGGCCATCCGTTTCCGCTTTGATACCACCACACGCATCACCCTGCGTACACGTAACAACACCTCTTTCGTTGCCGACACCAACGGCGACGGTCTGGTTGAGAATGTATACTGCTATTCTGAATTCGACACAACAATAATTGTCGGAACATTCCCCAAACTGTATGTCACAGGCGATACAATCGTTTGCAATGGCGACCACTCCAACGTCACCGTGAACTCCGACCTTGAACACTGTGTATACAGCTGGTACAGTGTTCTTTACGGAACGACCCCCGTACAAGAAAACAGTGCCACTCTATCAACCACCATCGACCAAGACCGCACCTTCTTCGTAAAGGTCACAAGTCCTTTCGGCTGCGAATCGTGGGACAGCGTAAAACTATATCTCGTCAACCCTTCGCTTGACAAAGACAAAGACAAGATTTGCACCGGCGACACCGTCACACTTTGGGCCGGCAAAGCCGCCACTTATGAGTGGACTGCATCCACCTATGATCCGACATTTATCGGACAAGAGGGTAACGATACCATACGTGTGTCGCCAACTGAGACTACCACCTATACCGTCATCGGACACGGCACCAACGGATGCGGTGCAACGGCCTTGTCACAAAAAATAACAGTCTATCCTTATCCTATTATGGCAGTGGAGCTGACTCCGGACTATATTGATTCTGAAAATCCTTCAGTGCAGTTCTCCGACGTTTCCGAAAACGGTGCCTCATCACTTTGGGATTTTGGCAACGGCAACACATCGACGGTTCGCACCGTGGTGTTTACCTTCTCAGACCTAAGTCAGGATTCCATACTCATCCATTTGACCACAGCCAATGCTCTCGGCTGCACCAACGATACTTCATTCTACATTCCCGTAGGCATATTTGCTGTATGGTTCCCCAATGCTTTCACACCCAAATTGGAAACTAATAACATATTCCTTCCATTCACAGCCAACGAGCTGGTGGATTACGAACTATACATATACGACAGATCCGGAATACTTGTATTCCAAACCAACGACGTAGCTAATGGCTGGGACGGTACTTTCAATGGCAACGACTGCAAACAGGGAGCCTACGTATACATTGCCACTTATCGCAGACCCGGTGTTGAACGCGTCATGTCACAGAAAGGCACTGTCATGCTTATCAGATAAATGTTTTACCTATGAAAACACAAAAATCGATGCAATGTCTAAAATAAATCTTGTACTAACTTTATGCATTGTGCTTTGCGCTACGGCAACGGCACAAAACCCAAACTGTCTGGGACTTAAAAACCCCACAAACTTTACCCTTACCGGCGGCACTGCCCAATCGAAATGGACCGGCTACATAGGATCGAAGGATCAGTCTCAGAGTAGCTGTACATCTATTGGTTCTACATTTCAATCAACACCTGTTTCTGCCGCAAACCTGCTGACAACAGTTGACGGCTCATCAGAATCCTGCGGTTCAACATCTTCACTCGACCTTAATGGCAATAGTGACTATTTGCGTCGTTTTTCAATCAAGGGATCCGGTAACGATATTCTTACCAACAACAACCTATCCTATCTACCTCCCGATTCGACATTCACAAGTTCAATACGAATTGGCAGCTATTGTGCCAATGGAAAGGCAGAAGAGCTAACATACGAGTTCAATGTCAACAACGACAACCAACTTGTCACAATATGGTACGCAATGTCGCTTTATGATGCCCGTCACGCCACCTCGGCTGAAAATCCGGAATTCGTCATAACTGTCGAAAAAAACACTGGAACAGCATCCAATCCCAACTGGCAACTGGCATCAGGAGACACGCTGTGTTACATACGTGCATCCCCGGTTTCTAACGCATCGCTCGCCCCATTCTTGCAAGGTGGAAGTTCCAACGTTTATTTGCCTTGGAACAAGGTTATCATCAATCTTAGCCGACTACTCTACCAGCAGGTCCGTATAAAAATTGCTGCCGGTGACTGTTGCTATAATGCACACTACGGCTACTGCTATGTTGCTGGTGAATGTCAACCTATGCGACTCACTGCCAACGGTTGCGCTGCCGGTGAGACCGACAACGTTGCCGGTATCAAGGCTCCTTCAGGAGCAATCAGCTATGAGTGGTATCGCAGTCTGCATGGAAAACTCAGCGGTAGTGCACGTACCACACAGTCCAACTATGCCCTTATTCCAGGACAGACCAGCGACAGCCTTTCGGTAGTTATCAACCACTTCATCACTTCGGATAACGACACCGCAACCGAGACTACATTTATGTGCAAGATGACCACCAAAATGAATGAGTCTCTGTCCATAGTCTCGCCTCTATATGCCGATGCAGGCAATAAGAAGCCTACTTTCGCCGTTGACAGCCTACTGGCCTGCGATGCCTCCATCACTCTGCGTGACATCAGCCATACACCGTTCGCTACAAGCGACAGCGACAATGTCGACACAAATCTCACACAATGGAAATTCTACAACACTCCGCAACCGACTCCAGTATCTCTAGTAGGCTCACTCACTGGCGGCACCGTCAACTACCAATATCTTGAGGCAGGTTTTTACTCGGCACGTGTACGAACATACGCATACGACACCTCTTGCTGGAACGAGAAAACCGTCACTTTTCGCACAGTGCTGGCGCCACGGCCTCGCGTAAGACTGGAACGCAACAACCTCTGCAAAGGAGATACCATAGGTCT
>FLNY01002089.1_pt1 | contig 22762 bp, 18 predicted proteins | sample 1140381 | NCBI WGS metagenome assembly FLNY01 (sample SAMEA3878172, study PRJEB12797) | bioreactor metagenome | biome: Moose rumen | place: Sweden | collected 2011-10
GTGATGTTTTTTCACATCTTCAATTATTCTACCAAAAATTACCCCTTGAGCGCTTAGTCTCAAGGGGTATTTCGACAGACTGAGGCTGATTCGTACGAATCAGCCTATTTTTTATTTATTTTTAAGCTGCGGTATTGAGATTATGCTATCGTCAGGCTCCTTCAGCTTCATCTGAATATAGTTTGATTCAAAAGCGGAAATCGTAGCAGAGGTGCATATTGCAATATAGCATATGGTTTCAATCCCGCTGAAAACGGCGAACGGAAGAGTAAAGGCGAAAAAGCCCATAAGCTTTCCGAAAAGGGAGTGGATTATGCTGAATTTACCGAAGCGCTTTCTTGATACGAAGCCCGAGGCGAGAATACCGAGAACGCCGATTACGAACCATATAATCGCCCACATCGGAATAAGACTCGCGACGAGGAGGATTTTTACCAGCGCGAGATAGGTGAGCACGTCGCCTACTGTATCGAGCAGCGCGCCCGTGTTACTGCTTGTGTTCATTTTTCTTGCGATAGGTCCGTCGATTAAATCGGTGACTCCGCAGTATACGTATATCCCGAGGAATAAGCCCGTAACGGAGCTGAAGAAAAACAGTACAATACCCGCCGCAATTCGACTTGACGTAATAATATTTGCAAGTTGTTTTCTCATAGTTTTCTCCAAAGTTTGTTTTACATTAGTATTATAATGTAATATCTGCTCTTATTCAACGGAAAGGGGTACTTTTTTATCAAATCTTAATAATTAAACTGATGTATAAATAATGAGATTTATCGGTTCTAAGCATAACAGCCTCGGCGTTTTCGCCCGAGGCTGTTAGCTTTATTCTAATGAAAGAACAATTTTTTTGAATTCTGCGTATTCACGAATAGAATCAAACTCTTTATCGGAAAGCCAGGTTTCCTTCATTATTTCGCAGAGTGTTCGGGTGTCGCTGGTTTGAAAATCGGTTCTATTAACGATAACATCACCGAGTATAATACTACTCTGTTGCTGTTCTTCGGGTCGTTCGTCAAATTGCTTTGCCGCTTGAGCAGCCTTGTTGAGATAATCAAAAGCAGAAGCTGTATCGTTTAAGCGCATATAGATTTCAGCAATTACAAACGGAATTCTTGCTTCTCCCCAGGTGTCCAAACTGCTTTGATTATCAGCGATTACCTTTTGAAAGTCATACAGTTTCATCATTACAGCAAGCGATTCTTTATCCGACAGGCAACCTGATTCTCCAAGTAACCAAATCGAACTGCGAAGATTATTATATTCGTTTCTGATTTTCTCTCTTAAGAACGGCAGTTTTTCATCATCCTCTAATGCCCACCAGATATTATGCTCACGGCACCGCTCCATAGTCGGCAGCGTTTCATAAATCTCCCTGCCTTTCTTTTTTCTTCCCATTTCACAATGCTGAAAGGCAAGACGAGCCGTTGCCTCAAGTCGCAAATCAGGGTCGGGACAATACTTCATTATCCTTTCACCGATACGAATAATCTCATCGTCATATTTTTGTCTGTTTTCTTTCCAATCGGGAATGTTGCCGTCATCATCGCCTGCCACAAAAAGCGCAAACATCAGTCTATTGAGCAGTGTGTAATTATTCGGATATTCGTTAGCGCCCTTCCTTGCAATTTCGATGCAGGCGGAAATGTCTCCGACACTGATAGCGTTCTGAAATTCATCGAGATAACGCTTGACGTGTTCTTTTTCAATAGCGTCGTCAACTCCCATTAACGAATCAACGGTCACGCCGAAAAAATCAGCCATAATCGGCAGTAACTCCATATCGGGATAGCAAACGCTGTTCTCCCAACGGGATACGGACTGATAGGATACACCGAGATATTCAGCAAACTCCTCCTGTGTAATATCTTTTGAACGGCGAAGTTCTTTAATTCTGTTTCCAATATTCAGTTTCATAATTCTTCTCCTTTAAGTGAATTGAAACCGGCACCTGTTTCTGATTACAATATAACACTTATCAAAGCGAATGACAATAACGCATAAATAGAGAATTTTTCTCTATATACGTGAGAGAATTAACCAGAAAAAATAAAGGAGACAGCTTCAATACGAAGTGCCTCCCGTATTTTATATTTTAATCCTTAAGCAGAGCCTTATACATTTTAATATATTCGTTTGCGCTCTTGCCCCAGGACATATCACATTCAAGCGCACGCTTAACGAGCTTTTTCCAGCCGTCCCTGTCGTTGTATGCGTCGATGCCTCTGTAAATAGCGCCGAGCATATCGTATGCGTCGTAGGTCTGGAAGGTGAAGCCGTTGCCCTCGCCGTCGCCGCTGTCGGTGATGGAGTCCTTAAGTCCGCCCGTTTCGCGTACTATCGGGACTGTACCGTACCGCAGTGCAATCATCTGGGAAAGTCCGCACGGCTCGCTCTTACTCGGCATTAAGAAGAGGTCTGCGCCCGCGTAAATCTTCCTCGAAAGCTCGGGAACGAAGCCGATTGTAATGCCGACCTTGTCGGGATACTTGTCGTGAAGCTCGCGGAAGAAGCTCTCATACTGCCATTCGCCAGAGCCGAGCACTACGTACTGAACGTCGCGCTCCCAAAGACTCTTCTCGAGCACCTCTTTCATAAGATCAAAGCCCTTGTGGCCTGCAAGACGGGATACTATACCAATCAGGGGAACATCGGGACGCACCGCCATACCCATAAGCTCCTGAAGCGCCTTTTTATTCTCAGCCTTCTCGGCTTCAAAATGCTCTGCATTGTAGTTCTTCGCAATACATTTATCCGTTTCGGGATTGTAGTTGTCGGTATCGATACCGTTTAAAATTCCGCAGAGCTTCCAGCTCCTCTGATTTAAAATCGGATAGAGTCCGTGGCTGAACCACGGGTCAAGGATTTCCTTTGCGTAGGTCGGGGATACCGTCGTAACCTTATTAGCACACTCAATACCCGCCTTCATAAAGTTTACAAGCCCATCGAACTGGATGAGGTTCTTGTTTTCGTCGCCTATACCGAGCACATCGCCAAGCAGCTCGTTGCCGTACTTGCCCTGATACTGAATATTGTGGATAGTGAAAACTGTTTTGATGTTTTCATATCCCGGCTGATTAGCGTAGTAGCAGGTGTAGTAAAGCGGGGTGAGCGCGCTCTGCCAGTCGTTACAGTGAATGATATCCGGCTTCCAGTCAAGCTGGGGTATAATCTCAAGCACAGCCCTTGCAAAAAAGGCAAATCTCTCCGCGTCGTCATAGTGACCGTAAATGCCGTCGCGCTTGAAATAATACTGGTTGTCAAGGAAGTAATAGATAACTCCGTTATGCTTTGCCTCGAATATTCCGCAGTACTGACGTCTCCACGAAACAGGCACGGAAATAGAGGTGATGAACTTCATTTTGTCCTTATATTCCTGCTTGATTGAATCATAGAGCGGCATTACGACGCGGCAGCCGATAAGGCGTTTCCTAAGCGCTGCGGGGAGCGAGCCTGCAACGTCGCCGAGTCCGCCCGAAGCCATGAACGGAAGCGCTTCGGAAGCAACATATAATACTTTCATAAATTTCTCCTGTGTTTAAAGTTAAACGTTGATTATGACAAAGATACGAAAGTACGAAAGTACGAAGCGCACGCAAGCGTGCAACGAAGTCAGGCTGCGCTTGAAGAAGGACGGACTCCGTCCGTACCTGGTTAAAATGCCGTCGGCAAGACCCTTCTGTTGACCGACGGTCAACTCTTCGTTTTTCGTGTTTTCGTTTTTCGTTTTCTTAATTCAGAATCAGATTCTCGTGTCTTTTGAAAGGCTTACCGGGTAATTTGCTGCGCCCGAAAGCTCAACGCCCGATTTGATATTTACGTTTTTGTCGGCGATGATGTAGTTAATCTTCGTGCCCTCGCCTATAACGGTATCCTGCATGAGAATTGAATTTTTAACTACCGTGTCGGCTTCAACCTTTACGCCCTTGAAGATTATGCAGTTTTCAACCTCGCCCTTAATCTGACAGCCGTCTGCTATAAGGGAATTTTTAATCTTAGCCTCTGTGCCGTAAATAGTGGGCATATCGTCGCGCTCTTTAGTATATATAGGCCTTTCGGGAACGAAGAGCTTGTTCTTATTACCCTTATCAAGAAGCGACATTGAAATATCGTAATAGCTCTGTACGCTGTCGATAGTGCCGATGAAGGAATCGGTAGCGTCGTATGCGTAAGCCTTGCCGCTGTTGATACAGCTGAGCAGTATACTTCTCTGGAAGGAAACCTCGTTCTTTGAATGAGCGGTCGTGATAAGAGTCTGAAGAAGGTATTTCTTTATAAGAATAATGTTGCAGGAGTAGAATACCTCGTCATCGCCCGCAGGGTCGATAGCCGCGTCGGTAATCTTACCGTTTTCGTCAACCTCGTTGAACACGAGGAGCGAGCCCATATTCTTAGGCATTTTACCCCTTACGCCTACGATAGTAACCGCAGCGCCGCTGTTTTCGTGAGCCTCAAAGAGCTTAGTGTAATCGAGGTTCATAATGTTATAGCAGTCGCTCATAAGGACGTATTCCTGATTACTCTGGTCAAGGAAGCCCATGTTGCCGTAAATCGCGTCAATCCTGTTGCCCCACATTGTAGTTGAGTTAAGGGAATACGGGGGAAGAAGATACAGACCGTCGGTTTTCCTCGATAAATCCCAAGGCTTACCCGTGCCTACGTGGTCCATAAGGGAATTGAAGTTTGAATTTGTTACAACGCCGATTTTAGTCATTCCGCTTTCTACCATATTTGAAAGAGGGAAGTCGATAAGGCGGTAACGCGAACAGAAGGGTACGGAGCCCATCGTTCTCATATCGGTAAGCGACTCAAGCGCTTCCTCATGAATATTGGCAAAAATCATGCCGAGTACTTTCTTTCCGTTCATGCTTATACCTCCTCTCCTGACGCTATCATATCCTTGGGAGCAATCTTCGTTCCCGTTTTAATCGTTGCGCGTGCGCCGACTACTGCTACGCCCCAGTCCTCTGGGTTTTCGAGAAATTCGGGGATTTCGCCTACCTGTGCGCCGTCCTCAATAACCGCGTCCTCTGCGATAATGGAGTAGTAAACCTTTGCGCCCTTGCCGATTTTTGCGCCCGGCATAATAACCGAGTACTTAACCTCTGCGCCGTCCTCGATAATTACGTTCGGTGAAACCACGGAATAATCAACTGTGCCGTCGATTTCACAGCCCTCGCCGATTGAGCAGTTTTCGGTAATTGCGTTTTCGCCGAGATAGCTCGGGGGAGCCATCGGGTTACGGGAGTAAATCTTCCAGCTCTTGTCCGAAAGGTCAAGGTCAACGTTCGGATTTATAATATCAAGGTTTGCTTCCCAGAGGGAGTCGATAGTTCCTACGTCCTTCCAATAGCCCTTAAACGGGAAGGCGAACATTCTCTGACCGTCTGCGAGCATAGCTGGGATAATGTTTTTGCCAAAGTCGTTGGAGGAATCGGGATTAGCCTCGTCCTCGGTGAGATACTTCCTCAGCTTATCCCAACTGAATACGTATACGCCCATTGAAGCCTTGTTTGATTTAGGCTCTGCGGGCTTCTCCGCAAATTCGTAAATCTTATCGTTTTCATCGGTTGCAAGGATACCGAAGCGGCTTGCCTCCTCCCACGGAACCTCAAGCACTGCAATCGTGCAGTCCGCGTTGTTCTTCTTGTGGAAGTCAATCATCTTTGCATAATTCATCTTGTAAATATGGTCGCCCGAAAGGATAACTACGTATTCGGGATCATACTTTTCGATGAAGGTGATATTCTGGTAGATTGCGTTTGCAGTACCCTTATACCACTCCGCACCGCCGATTGCCTCATAGGGCGAGAGCACGTGAACGCCACCGTTGATTCTGTCGAGGTCCCAGGGCTGTCCGTTGCCGAGGTAATCGTTGAGAACGAGGGGCTGGTACTGGGTAAGAACGCCTACGGTATAAATACCGCTGTTTACGCAGTTCGAAAGCGGAAAGTCGATAATACGGTAATTACCGCCGTAGGGAACTGCCGGCTTTGCAATGCTTTTTGTCAGTACGCCGAGGCGGCTGCCCTGACCGCCTGCAAGAAGCATTGCTACAACATCTGTTTTATGCGTCATATGTCATATTCCTCCTGAATTATTTTTTATTCTTATCATCAACCCTTTTAAGATAAACCGCAGAAAGACCGCTTAGCTTAAGGTCAATGCTGTTTTGCTGTGAATGAATCGGCTCGGGCTTTGAGTGATACGTTCCCGAAAGCCTGGGCTTGCCTCCGCCGAAGCGCGAAAGCGAGGTGTCCATTACGACCTTGTAGGTGCCCTTTTCGGGTACGCCTATTCTATATGAATCAAAGCTGTTCGGAGTCCAGTTGAACACCGCTATAAGCTCCTCGCCCTTTTTATTCTTACGCCTGAAGGCTATTACGCTGTTGGAGTTATCGTCGGCTGCAATCCACTCAAAGCCGTCCCAGGAATAGTCGATTTCCCAGAGCTCGCTGTGGTCCTTGTAGAACTTATTGAGCTCCTTCGTAAAGGTGTGAAGCTTCGCGTGCTTTTCGTAGCCGAGCAGCAGCCAGTCAAGCCCCTGCTTGTAATTCCATTCGATGAACTGACCGAACTCGCTTCCCATAAAGAGCAGCTTTTTACCCGGATGCGCCATCATATAAGCAAGGAAGAGGCGCATACCGTCGAACTTCATATCGTAGTCGCCCGGCATTTTGTTGAGCAGGGAAGCCTTGCCGTGAACTACCTCGTCGTGACTTATCGGGAGAATGAAATTCTCTGAAAAGGCGTAGAAGAAGCTGAACGTAATACAGTTGTGATTGCCCTTTCTGAAAAGCGGGTCCATCGAGGTATAGCGGAGCATATCGTTCATCCAGCCCATATTCCACTTGAAGTTGAAGCCGAGACCGCCTATATCGGTAGGCATTGTTATCATCGGCCACGCCGTTGATTCCTCGGCAATCATCATAACTTCGGGGTGCTCCTTAAACATCGCGGCGTTGAGCTGCTGCAGGAATTCAACTGCTTCGAGGTTTTCGCGTCCGCCGTTTTTATTAGGAATCCACTCTCCCTCTTTTCTGCAGTAATCGAGGTAGAGCATTGAGGCAACCGCGTCAACCCTTATTCCGTCGAAGTGGTATTTTTCAATCCAGAACATCGCGGACGAAATCAAGAAGGAGCGAACCTCCTTTTTGTTATAGTCAAAGACTCTCGTGCCCCATTCCTTGTGCTCGCCCTTGCGCGGGTCCTTGTATTCGTAGCAGCATGAGCCGTCGAATTCATACAGTCCGTGAGCGTCCTTCGGGAAGTGGGCAGGTACCCAGTCGAGAATTACGCCGATATTGCTTTGGTGGCACTTGTCGATGAAGTACATTAAATCCTCGGGTACGCCGTAGCGCGAGGTTGCGGCAAAGTATCCCGTTACCTGATAGCCCCAGGAGCCGTCGAAGGGGTATTCCATTATCGGAAGCATCTCAATATGAGTATACCCCATTTCTTTTACATACGGTACGAGCTCGTCCGCCATTTCCCTATATGTAAGGAAGTTTCCGTCCTCGTGGCGCTTCCAGGAGCCGAAGTGGATTTCATAGATATTTACGGGCTTTTCGAGTATTGAGCCCTTCTGCTTTTCCTTAATCCACCTGCCGTCCTTCCATTTATAATCGGACAGCTCGTAAACCTTTGAGCCCGTTGCGGGGCGGGTTTCCTGGTGGACCGCATAGGGGTCGGCCTTCATTCTGACCTCGCCCTTTTTAGTTGTTATTGCGTATTTGTAGCAGTCAAATACGTTTACGTTTTCAATTATTGCCTCCCATATGCCCGGGGACACGGGTAAGCATCTGTGAGCGTCAGCATTCCAGGAATTGAAATCACCCACAACGCTTACTGCCTCGGCATTCGGAGCCCACACCCTGAAGGCATAGGTATTCTCCTTAATCTTATGAACGCCGAAGAAGTCATATGCCTTGTAGTTGGTGCCGTCGTGGAATAAGTATACGGGCAGCTGGTATTCCTCCCTTACCTTTGACATACTTTTTCTCCTCTTAGATTAATAGTGAGTATATTACCCCTTATAATTAATTTAATAATAACATCTACGTTGCATTAAATCAAGGGGAATTTGGTTATTTTGTTACAAGAATTTTTAAATATTTTGTAAAATTTGTGCGATTTGTTACAAAACCGAAGATGTATTCAAATAATACGGCTTTCAAAATAGGAAATTTGTGTATATTTTCTATTGATAGGGCGTATTTAGTTTGTTATAATAATAACTTAGAAAATAATGGGAGGACGCCTATGAAGTTTACCAAAATGCACGGATGCGGCAATGATTATGTGTATTTTGACTGCACCAAAGAGGAAATCGCCGACGAAAGAAATGTGGCAATAAGGCTCTCGGACAGGCATTTCGGCATCGGCGGCGACGGTATAATAATCATCAAAAAAGGCAAAAATGCGGATTTTGAGATGGTTATGTACAACGCCGATGGCTCGCGCGGAGCGATGTGCGGGAACGGAATACGCTGCGTTGCAAAATACGTTTTTGACAACGGACTTACGGACAAAACCTCGATTTCAATAGAATCAATGGGCGCGGTAAAGTATATCGACGTTAACGTAGAAAACGGGAAAGTTATCAGCGCAAGGGTTGATATGGGCGCTCCGATACTTGAAGCCGAAAGAATACCCGTTATTTGCGATAAAGTAAAGGCAATTAACGTACCGATTACCGTCGACGGCAGGGAATACAAAATGACCTGCGTTTCAATGGGTAATCCCCACGCGGTTGTGTTTATTGACGAAAGCCCAAAGGATTTCCCGCTTGAAAGGGTAGGCAGGCTGTTTGAAAACAACGCCGCTTTCCCCGACAGGACCAATACGGAATTTATCAGGGTTATCGACAGGAAGAACCTTGAAATGCGCGTGTGGGAGCGCGGCAGCGGTGAGACTCTTGCCTGTGGCACGGGTGCGTGCGCAAGCGCGGTTGCTGCGATAATCAACGGCTATGCCGATAACGAGGTTGCCGTGCATCTCCTCGGCGGAGATTTGAATATAAGTTGGAGCGGGAACGAGCACGACAGCGTGTTTATGACTGGTCCCGCTACGACGGTATTTACAGGAGAAATAAGTTTATAAATAAACTTTTGGGAGGATAAAAATATGACAAAGACAGTTCAGCTTTATGAGGGCAAGGCTAAGAAGGTATGGGCAACCGAGGACGAAAATATAGTTATCGTTGACTATAAGGACGACGCTACCGCCTTCAATGGTGTAAAGAGAGGCACAATCGCGGGAAAGGGCGTTGTAAATAACAAAATGAGCAACTACCTAATGCAGCTTCTTGAAAAGAGCGGAGTTCCGACTCATTTTATAGAGGAGCTTTCCGACAGGGAAACCGCGGTAAAGAAGGTAACAATCGTACCTCTCGAGGTAATTATCCGTAACCGCGCTGCAGGCTCAATCTGTAAGCGCCTCGGACTTGAAGAGGGTATGGACTTCTTATGTCCCTCAATAGAATTTTCATACAAGGACGACGACCTCGGCGACCCGCTTATTAACGGTTATCACGCCGTATCCTGCGGCTTTGCTACAAGGGAAGAGGTTGAGCATATAAAGGAGTATGCGTTTAAGGTAAACGACGTGCTTAAGGAATACTTTGCCTCCATCGGCGTTGAGCTTATCGACTTCAAGCTCGAATTCGGCAAGACCGCCGACGGTACAATCGTGCTCGCTGACGAAATCAGCCCCGACACCTGCCGCTTCTGGGATATCAAAACCCACGAAAAGCTTGACAAGGACCGCTTCAGAAGAGACCTCGGCAATGTTGAAGAGGCGTATACCGAAATGATGAAAAGAGTAGGACTTGATTAATTCGGAAATACGAAAGACGAAAAGACGAAAAAACGAAGCGTTGACCTTTGGTCAACAGTCGGGTCTTGCAGACGGCGTTTTAATCAGGTACGGACTGAGTCCGTCCTTCTTCAAGCGCAGCTTGACTTCATTGCACGCTTGCGTGCGCTTCGTACTTTCGTATCTTCATTATCAACTTATAATTCACTTTCGGAGGTTTTTATGGCTAACGACAGATATTCTTCTCCCTTTGCCGCGCGCTATGCGAGCAGGGAAATGCAGTATATTTACTCTCCCGACTTTAAATTCAAGACGTGGAGGAAGCTTTGGATTGCGCTTGCCGAGGCTGAAAACGAGCTCGGATTAAATGTCACGAAGGAGCAGATTGAGGAGCTTAAGGCGCATGCTGAGGACATTAATTACGAGGTGGCACAGGAATATGAAAAGAAGTTCCGCCACGACGTAATGAGCCACGTGCACGCTTACGGCGAGCAGTGCCCGAACGCAAAGGGGATTATCCACCTCGGCGCAACCTCCTGCTACGTTGGCGACAACACCGACGTAATCACGATGCGCGAGGCGCTTTACCTGATTAAGAAAAAGCTCGTTAACGCAATCGCTTCAATAGCAAAATTCGCGGACGAATACAAGGCTATGCCCTGCCTCGGCTTTACGCATTTTCAGCCCGCTCAGCCGACCACCGTTGGCAAGAGGGCGACGCTCTGGCTTATGGATTTAGTGCTCGATTACGGCGAGGTTAACCACGCTATCGATACTCTTATGCTTCTCGGCTCAAAGGGTACTACGGGTACTCAGGCGTCCTTCCTTGAGCTCTTTGACGGCGACCACGAAAAGTGTAAGGAGCTTGACCGTAAAATTGCAGAAAAAATGGGCTTTAAGGCGTGCTTCCCCGTAAGCGGACAGACCTATGCGAGAAAGCTTGATACAATAGTTGTAAACGCCCTTGCGCTGATTGCGCAGAGCGCCTGCAAGTTCTCCAACGATTTAAGACTGCTCCAGAACCTCAAGGAAATTGAGGAGCCGTTTGAGAAAAACCAGATAGGCTCTTCTGCTATGGCGTACAAGCGCAACCCGATGAGAAGTGAGAGGATTGCTTCGCTCTCACGTTATGTAATGATTGACGCGCTCAACCCCGCGTGGACGGCGTCGGCGCAGTGGTTTGAAAGAACGCTTGATGATTCCGCGAACAAGAGAGTTTCCGTAGCGGAGGCGTTCCTCGCAACCGACGGAATACTTGACTTGCTTATCAACGTTACGAGCGGACTTGTGGTTTACCCGAAGGTAATCGAGGCAAGGCTTATGAGCGAGCTTCCGTTCATGGCGACGGAAAATATTATGATGGACGCCGTTAAGAAGGGCGGAGACCGTCAGGAGCTCCACGAAAGAATCCGTCAGCATTCTATGGCTGCGGGCGCGGTGGTTAAGGTCGAGGGCGGTCAAAACGACCTTGTTGACAGGATTGCCGCCGACCCCGCGTTTATGACGACGAAGGAGGAAATCCTCTCAATTCTCAAGCCCGAAAACTTCGTGGGCAGAGCGCCCGAGCAGACGGCGGACTTCTTAAACGAGGTAGTAAAGCCCATTCTTGACGAAAACAGGGACCTGCTCGGAATCGATGTAGAGATAAACGTATAGGTAACTGAGCAAATACGAAAGAAGGACTAATATGAACATTTTGGCTGTAGGCGCTCATCCGGACGATCTTGAAATTGCCTGCTACGGTACGCTGATTAAATATATTCATGCGGGACACAGCGTAAACGTGTGCCACGTTTCAAACGGCAATCTCGGACATGTTGAAATACTGCCCGACGAGCTTGCAAAAATCAGAACGAAAGAGGCTGAAAAAGCAGCCCGAATGATAGGCGCAAAGCATTACACGCTTGATGTTGACGACCAGTATGTAGATTCCTCGAAGGATGAACAGGTACTAAAGCTTGTAAGGGTTATCAGAGAGGTTCAGCCCGATTTGATAATTACTCATTACCATAGGGACTATCACCGCGACCATATGGAGACCTACCGTCTTGTATTCAGGGCAACCTGCTGCGCAAGCCTTTCGCATTATGACAGCGAATATGGTCAGAAAATTGCGCCGATTTGTCCGCTTTATCTTATGGACACGCTTGCAAACGCGGGCTTTGAGCCGACCGAATATGTTGACATATCGGATACTATCGATTTAAAGCTTAAGGCACTTTCCGCCCACGAATCGCAGATTACATGGATGAAGGAGCATGATAAGGTTGATTTTGTAGAGTTTGTAAGCAATTGCTCGGCGGTAAGAGGTTACCAGTGCGGCGTAAGCTTTGCTGAGGGCTTCAGAGCCGATATGAATTACGGAAGAATGACTACGAAAAGAGTACTTCCATAACGGGATAAATATATGAATGTTTTGGTTTTTGATACAGAGGAGCAGCTCGGTATAGCGGCAGGGTATTATATGTGCGGCCAGGTGCTCCAGAAGCCCGACTCGGTTTTAGGGCTTGCAACGGGCTCGTCGCCTATCAGGGCGTATAAGCATATGATTGAGCTTTACCGCCAGGGTGCGGTGGATTTTTCAAGGGTGACCACCTTTAACCTTGACGAATACTGCAATCTTGACGTTAACGACGAAAGCTCATACCATTACTTTATGAAGAAAAATCTTTTTGAGCATATCAATATTCCCGATGATAATATAAACTTTTTAAACGGGAACGCAGAGGATTTGGAGCAGGAATGCCGCGAATATGAGCAGAGAATCAGAGCTGCGGGCGGTATTGATATTCAGCTGCTCGGTATCGGCTCAAACGGGCATATTGCGTTTAATGAGCCCGCAGAGGCTTTCCAGAGGTGGAGCCACGTTGTTGCGCTTAAGGAAAGCACTATTAAGGACAACAGCAGATTCTTTGACTCAATAGACGACGTACCTACTCATGCTGTTACAATGGGTATAGGCTCTATAATGCAGGCAAAAAGGATACTGATTATTGCGCTCACTGAGCATAAGGCGAAGGCTATTAAACAGCTTATTGACGGTAACGTAACGCCCCAATGTCCTGCAAGCATTTTGCAATTCCATAAGGACGTAACCCTGATGCTCGACAGAGGCGCAGCAAGTCTTATAAGTTGAATAAAACAAATACTGATAGAATTAACGTTGAAATTAATGTATAAAATCAACCAACGGTTTATTGACAGCGTTTTACAGCGGTGATATAATAACCGAGAAATTAAACAAAATTTATCGAAAGGAGGCAAAACAGAATGACTAAGATGAGAATTAATTATTTGGAAAGCAATAGAATACTGCTATTTTGCCGCCTTGGAGAATTATCCGATTTTTCAGCATAGACTTTTTATGCGTTTATGAGGATTGTACGCCGTCGGCAATTTAGCCGACGGCGTTTTTTTGGGAGTGATATTATGGACACGAAATCAATACTGTCAATGAATATAGTAAAATACAGAAAGGAAAATAAGCTTACACAGTCCCAGCTTGCTGAGCGTGTAGGCGTTTCTACGCAGGCTGTTTCAAAATGGGAACAGGGAATATGCGCTCCCGATATTTCTCTGCTGCCTGAGATTTCAAAGGTATTTAGTATTAACATCAACGAATTATTTGAAAAATAAACAATAATCAAAAACGGAGGTGATAACCTTGAGATATATAGACGTACAGGAGGAAAAAGCTCCTGTATTCCGTAATATAATGTATGCGTTTAAAGCGGTATGGAACGCTGACAAGTGGCTTCCGCTCGGATATACGCTTGAAATGACGCTTGATTACTTCTTTGATTTATTTATACAGAACATTTTATTTTTAAAGGTTCTGCTCGGAATTATTGAGGGCGAAAGCGATTTTAATTATTATGTAAAATACCTTGGATTGTTTGTCTTGATTTCGCTCGTAACGAAAGGCGCAAGCTGGCTGTTTGCATATTACAGCCATATCGCCGCAAAGAAGGCGTTAAAGAACATTAATCATAAGATATTCGATAAGGCGGGAACGCTTGATATTTCGTGCTATGAGAGTCCTGAGTTTTATGATATTTACCAACGAGCCTCGGAGGTAGTAACGAAGGGCTATTATGAAATCTTTTCAGATAGCTTTGCAATGATTGCGGGCAGTGTTCTTTCGCTTATTCTTGTAATCGCTACGGTTGCGGCTATCGACGTGACCTATCTTATATTTCTTGCTCCGATAATGCTTGTATTTGCTATAGAGCTATTAAAAAGCAAATACTGCTACAAGCGGGATCTTGAAATGACGAGAAATAACAGGGTAAAGGCGTATGTTCAGCGTACGATGTTTTTACGCGACTATTCAAAGGATATAAGGACGTCGAATATTTTTCTTGTGCTTATGAGCCGATTTAAAGGTGCGGTAAGCGCAAATATAATGATACTTAAAAAGTATGGAATCGGGCTATTTATTTACAGTATGATAAGCACGCTTTTCAGCGATTTTCTTCCCATTATAGGAACTTATGCCTTTGCTGGCTGGCAGTTTATTAATACGGATAAGCTTACGGTTTCGGGCTTTTCGGTTGTGCTGAGTTCTATTAATTCTGTTCGCTGGGCAATGTATGATTTGTCCGATTGTTTTTCTGATGTTTCGGAAATGGCGCTGTACTTTGAAAACCTCAGAAAATTTTATGATTACAAGCCGAAAATTACCGACGGCGAGCTTGAGGCTGGAGATTTTGAAAGCCTTGAATTCAAGAATGTATATTTCAGGTATCCCGACGCGAAGGACTATTCGCTGTCAGATATTTCGTTTAAGCTCAGCAAGGGAGAAACCCTCGCGGTTGTTGGCGTAAACGGAGCGGGCAAGTCGACGCTCATAAAGCTTTTGCTCAGGTTTTACGATGCCGATAAGGGTGAAATATTATATAACGGAAAGCCCCTTTCCGAATATAAAATTGAAAGCTTAAGAAGAGTTTTTGCAACTGTATTCCAGGATTATAAAAACTTTGCGCTTTCTGTCTATGAAAACGTAATGTGCAGGGAGTGCAGCGACGAGGATAAAATACTCGCTCGTGAAGCTCTTTTGCAAAGCGGCGCGTGGGATAAAATAAAGACCTTGCAAAAGGGCGGCAACACAGTGCTCACTAAAGAATTTGAAAAGGACGGAGTCGGACTATCGGGCGGCGAAAACCAAAAGGTATCCGTTGCAAGACTTTTTGCAGGCGATTTTCAGGTCGCTGTACTGGACGAGCCCTCCTCGGCGCTTGACCCGATAGCAGAGTATAAAATGTATGAAAACTTAATAGAAGCAACAAAGGATAAAACAGTTATTTACATTTCCCACCGCCTTTCGAGCGCGGTATTCAGCGATAGGATTATAGTCCTTGAGGGTGGAAGCATAGCTGAGGAGGGAACCCACAGCGAGCTTATGAAAAACGGCGGAGAATACAGCAGGATGTTTACCCTTCAGGCTTCCTCATACAGTGGAGAGGAGGGTAAGGCATATGCGTAAAAGAGTAAAAAACGAGCATTCAATGATATCCAGCATTTTCTATTTTATAAAGCTGATATTTGATATTTCGCCGTTTTATGTTATAGGTGAGCTCCTGTGGGGCATTTCGATGTTCCTACCGCCGAGGCTCGTGAGTGTGCTCGGAATAAAGTACATAATTGACGTTTATCAGAGCGGTGAAAGGCTTGAAAGAATATACTATGCTGTAGGAGTAATCGCAGTCGTTTTTATTGTAAGCAGGCTGTTTTCATGGCTTTTCAGGGAATTTTACTGGAACATAGGAAAAGAGAAGGTGTTTGCCGCTTTAAGCGAAAAAATGTACGAAAAGGCTAAATCGCTCGACCTTGAAAAATACGATAATCCCGAATTCTATACGGATTTCATTCTCACGATTGAGTCCTCCTCAGATAACGTTCAGAACCTGATGAATCTTGTGAGAAATTATTTTGCGGACGTTGTTTCGCTTATAACAATATCATCAATAATGCTTACCATTGACCCCGTTTGTCTTGTAATAATATTTGCAGTTGTATTAGCTTTTCTTCCGCTCTCTAAAAAAGTTGGAGCTCTTCAGATGGAGCGGCGGGAGGACAACGCAAAGTATCACAGACGTTCGGACTATTTTCAGCGTATCTTCTATCTTCAGGAATATTCTAAGGAGGTAAGAATGAACGGAATTAAGCCTCTGCTCATAGACAGATACGATGAATCCGCCGACGATGTAATTAAAAACCAGAGCAAATACTGGGGTAAAATATCGCGTTACTACTTCCTTCAGGAGGCCGGGGTACAGGTACTCGGCTTTATGGCGCTGCTGCCGTTTTACCTCGGGTATCTCGTCCTTGTAAGAAAGACGATTACCGCAGGCGATTTTGTAGCCGCATTTAACGGAGCATATTCAATTGCGATGTCAATTAACTTTATAACCGTATGGGCTGTTGCGAGATTTTCGGAACGTGCAAAGATGATTGAAAAATTCAGGGGCTTTCTGAATACCGATAGCAAGATTAACGACGGAGCTAAGATAAGCGAATGTACCGAGCCTGAGGAAATAGTGATTAAGAATTTAACATTTACTTATCCCGGCAATGACGAGCCGACACTAAGTAATATAAATCTTACCGTAAAGCCCTATGAAAAGCTTGCTCTCGTAGGTTATAACGGCGCGGGAAAGACGACCCTGACTAATCTTCTTTTAAGGCTTTATGACGCTGACGAAGGCTCAATAACAATCGGCGGTACTGATATAAAGGACAGCACCGTAAGCTCCCACCGTGAGCGCTTTGCGGTGGCTTATCAGGATTATCAGACCTACGCCTGCTCACTTGCGGAGAACGTTGCTATGAATGTTAGTCCAAAGGCTAATGAGGTTGAGTCTGCGCTGAATAAAACAGGCTTTAAAAAAGAGCTTAAAAACGGCATTGATACCGAAATACTGCGCGAGTTTGACAAGGAAGGTACAATGCTTTCTGGCGGCGAGGCGCAGAAGGCTGCGGTTGCAAGGGTGTTTTATAAAAAATGCCCGTACGCAATACTTGACGAGCCCTCTGCAAATCTTGACCCGATAGCCGAATACAATCTCAATCAGGCGATGATTGAAGCCGCTGAAAACAAAACGGTTATCTTCATATCTCACAGGCTTTCGACAACGGTTAACGCCGACCGCATATTAGTAATGGAGCAGGGCAGAATCGTTGAAGAGGGAACGCACAGTGAGCTTATGGAAATGAACGGAATATACGCAAGAATGTTTAATCTCCAGGCTGAAAAATATAAAGACGGACAGGCGGTATAGCCTGTCCGTTTCCCTCGTTACTTTATTTATTAATCGTAAATGTGGAGATAGAGAGCCTTTTCGGTCTTGAGCTGTTCCATCTCCCTCGGTACGCTGTGGAAGCCTACGGCGTAGCGCTTATTCTTCGGGTCCCAGAGGAAGTAGGACTCAACGGCTTTTGCGATTTGCTCGGTAATATCGTCGGTTGCGACTATTCTTATAGGCTCGTCGTCGGGGGAGTGCTCCGCAATTATTGCAACGTACGGCTCCTCCATAAGTCTGAGATGCTTAATAACGCCCTCCTCCTTAAGCTCCTGCGCAGCAAGACCGAGAGTTCTATGGTCCTTATGCTGAATTTCGGGCGGGTTCGGGTACATAGTGCCAACCGTACAGTCCTCGCCGTAGCGGTCAATATATTCTCTCATAAGCGCCTTTGCGTTTTCAAGCGTAATCTGACCGTCAACTATGCGTTTTTCTGCAAGGTGAAGGTTTTCTCTCTTTACGCCGAGCGCGTCCGTACTGCCGAAAAACTCCTGATCCCTCGTCGCAGTAAAGTCCTCGCGTGTTAAATCAAACACATGCTGCTCGCCGCACTGAGTACAGAATTCTCTGTTGCCGAGCCTGAGCCTTACGTTTGAGCTTGCGCCGTCGGTACAGAGCACGATATGTACGTCATAGCCGTTTTTTACCGCCATTGCGATATCAATTCCGTACGTCAGAAGCTCATCGTCCTGATGGGGAGCGAAGTAAATAAAAGTTTTGTTTTCCTGTGACATAGTTTATCCTCCTCTTATCAGTTTTACAGTTCTCCGAGCAGCTTATAAAGCAGTCGATAAAGCGTTTTTGTTTCATCTGACGTAAGATGTACGCACGAGCCCATCTGTGCGGGAACTCCAACGGCATCGTCTCTGAGCTCCTCGCCTTTTTTTGTGATTGTTACAAGCAGGTTGCGCTCATCGGTATGGGAGCGTTCGCGCTTTACGTAGCCCTTTGCCTCAAGCTTTTTGAGCAGGGGAGTCAGCGTACCCGAGTCAAGATACAGGCACTCGCCGAGCTCCTTGACGTTAATACTCTTTTTCTCCCACATTACCATCATAGTTATATACTGGGTATAGGTTAAATCAAGCTTATCAAGAAAAGGCTTATACTTTTTTACAACCTCCTTCGCACATGCATAGAGCGGAAAGCATAGCTGGTTTTCCAGCTTAAGCGGATTAAATTCTTCGGACATATTTTTGTCCTCCTGTTTATTGTTAACAATTTAATTGTACACAATAAAATTTTGTTTGTCAATATAAAAAGCGGCATCAATACCGCTTTTATATGCTTTTAACAATCTTGTATATTTCGCCGTTTTTGTAGTAAACTCTCGGTACGCGCTCTGCAATTCTGCACGGAAGCTCGTAGTTGAAGGAATAAGCCTCCTCGCTGACCTCCTCCATTGAAAGCTCAAGGTCGCCCTGCTTTCCTACGAGGATAACCTCGTCCTCAATTTTTACGTTGGGGATGTCGGTGATGTCGACCATAAACTGGTCCATACAAACCCTGCCGAGTATCTTGGCGTACTGACCGTTAATAATAACTCTGCCTATGTTCGAGAGGCAACGCGGATACCCGTCTGCATAGCCCGCGGGAACGGTTGCAACTACGGTATCGCGCGTCGTTTTATACGTACCGCCGTAGGAGATTTCGCGCCCCTTCGGGAGCGTTTTTATATGCGAAATTGCCGCCTTCCAGCTCATAGCGGGCTTAATATCAAGAAGCGAAGCGTCAACCTCGTGAGAGGGATAGAGCCCGTAGGTAATTATACCCATACGGCACATATCAAAGCACTCGTTGAAATTCATAATTCCCGCGCTGTTGTTGATGTGCTTAATCGGGATATAAACGCCCTTGTCCTCAAGCATTGAAACGAAGATTTCAAAGAGCTTGCGCTGAGCCTCGGCTTTTTTTAGATTGCTCTCGTCCGCGGTTGCAAAGTGGGAGAAAATACCCTCGGGAATAAGGTTCGGGAGAGCTGCAATTTCCCTGCAGATTTCAGCCTCGGAGTCGCTTACCTGGAAGCCTATTCTGCTCATACCCGTATCAACGCAGAAATGGAACGGTATTTCCTTGCCCTGCTTTATTGCTTCGGTGGAGAGCGCCTCAGCGTCGCTTCTTCTGAAAATCGGGATACGGATATTGTTTTCTACTACCTCTTTATACTGTGAGGGCGAAACGTAGCCGAGGATTAAAAGCGGAGCTTTAATCCCTGCGCCTATCAGCTCAAGCGCCTCCTCAACGCAGGCAACGCCGAAAAAGTCGCACTTATCCTCTAAAAACCGTCCTACCTCAACCGCGCCGTGACCGTAGGCATTAGCCTTGATAACGCCGAGGAGCTTTACACTCTCGGGCAGCTTTTTCCTAACGTTATTTACGTTGTATTCAAGCGCGTCCAAATCAATCGCCGCGTGAGTTCTGAAATACATATTAATCACCAAAAATCATTCTAATTGATTTAAGCCAAAATTTCAAGTCATTCATTGTAAAACATTATTCTATATGATATAATACTAAAGAATATGAGGTGAAACTATGAAACTTCTTGTGCTTGACGGTAACAGTATCGTTAACCGCGCATATTACGGAATCAAGCTGCTTACGACCAAAAGCGGCGAATACACGAACGCAATTTACGGCTTTTTAAATATTTTGCTTAAGCTTCAGGATATGAGCACTCCTGACGCTGTTGCAATAGCCTTTGACGTGCATGCGCCTACCTTCCGCCATAAGATGTACGACGAATACAAGGCGGGACGTCACGCGATGCCCGACGAGCTTCGCTCACAGATGCCCGTGCTCAAAAACCTGCTGCGCCTGCTCGGTTATAAAACCGTTGAGTGCGAGGGCTGGGAGGCTGACGATATACTCGGTACGCTTGCCGAGGAATGCCGCAAAAACGGCGACGAGTGCTTTATCGCGACGGGTGATCGGGATTCCCTCCAGCTCGCTCACGGCGGGGTAAAGGTACTCCTTGCAAGGACCAAGATGGGACAGGCGGTCACTGACGTTTACGACGAAAAGGCGATATTCGAGGAATACGGCGTAACCCCTGCGCAGCTTATTCAGGTTAAGGCGCTCCAGGGCGACTCCTCGGACAATATACCCGGCGTTCAGGGCATAGGACCTAAGACGGCGCTTGATTTAATCGCGCGCTTTAACAGCGTTGACGAGATTTACGAAAAGCTCGATACGCTCGATATAAAGGCGGGCGTTAAGCAGAAGCTCGAAAGGGACAAGGACAGGGCGTACCTTTCGCTCAAGCTCGGTGAAATCGTAACCGACGCCCCGATTGACAGGAACATTGAAGCGTACAAAATCGGCGCTCCCGATATTAAGGCTGCATCGGAGTTTTCACGCCTTGAGCTCTATTCGCTCATGCCGAAATTTAATCTTAACCCCAACGACGCAGTTATTGAGGAAATAAAGCCGAGGAGCATTACCGCTACGGTATGCAAAAATGCAGACGAGCTTATTGAAAGATTGGGCAGCAGCGCATATTTTTACCCCGTGATTACGGACGGTGGAATTACGGATTTGCTGTTCTCCTTCGGCGACGAGGTCGTTACAATCTCGCAGGAGAATTCTGAGTACTCAGGTTTTATTGAACGTTTCTTTGAAAGCGTATGTAAAAAATACACCTACCATTCAAAATACCTCCATCGCCTCGCAGCCGAAAAGGGTATTGAGTGCAAAAACGTCTGCGGAGATTTAATGCTCAGCGCTTACCTGCTCAAGCCTTCTGACAGCAAGTACGATATTGAGCATTTATGTCTTGAATACGGCGTTGCAATCCCCGAATACAAAAACGCGCTCGGCGGTGAGGATAAAAATATTTCCTACGCTTCGGTAATTAAGCAGCTTTTTGAAAAGACTGATATACTGCTTGAGGAGGCAAATCAGATAAAGCTCCTTAATGAAATTGAGCTTCCGCTTGCAAGAGTGCTTGCAAAAATGGAGATTTACGGCTTTTCAGCAGACAAAAAGGGCATAGAGGAATTCGGGAAAAAGCTCGCGGTGCGTATCGACGAGCTTACCAAGCTGATATACGGCGAGGTCGGATATGAGTTTAATATCAATTCCCCGAAGCAGCTCGGAGTCGCGCTTTTTGAGGATTTGAACCTGCCGTGCAAAAAGAAAACGAAAACGGGTTATTCAACCAACGCGGAGGTGCTTGAGGAGCTCAGGCAGTACCACGTAGTTATAGATTATATCCTCGAATACCGCACGCTTACCAAGCTTAAGTCCACCTACTGCGACGGGCTTATCAAGGTTATAGGCGCGGACGGAAGAATACACACCTCGTTCAATCAGGTTGAGGCTAGGACGGGGCGTATCAGCTCGCTTGAGCCAAATTTACAGAATATCCCGATAAGAACCGAGCTCGGACGTGAAATGAGAAAATTCTTTAACGCTAAGGACGGTTACTTGCTCGTTGACGCGGATTACAGCCAGATTGAGCTTCGCGTGCTTTCTGACCTTGCGAACGACGAAACGATGATTAACGCCTTTAATGACGGCGACGATATTCATACTATTACTGCTTCTCAGGTATTCGGGCTTCCCGTTGAATTTGTCACAAAAGAGATGAGGTCGAGGGCTAAGGCGGTAAACTTCGGTATAGTTTACGGTATCGGTGCGTTCTCTCTTGCTAAGGATATCGGCGTTTCAATGAAAGAGGCTAAGGCTTATATCGATAATTACCTTAAAACGTACAGCGGCGTTGACCGATATATGCACCGTATGATTGATATTGCAAAGGAGAGGGGCTACAGCGAAACCCTGTTCAACAGACGGCGTTACCTTCCCGAGCTTAATTCCTCAAATCATATGCTGCGTGCCTTCGGCGAAAGAGTTGCAAGGAATATGCCCATTCAGGGTACGGCGGCTGATATTATCAAAATCGCCATGGTTAAGGTAGACCGCAGACTGACCGAGGAAAAAATGAAGTCGCGCTTAATCCTTCAGGTACACGATGAACTTATAGTCGAGGCTCCCGAGGAGGAAGCGGAAAAAGCGCTTAAAATCGTCACCGAGGAAATGGAAAACGCCTGCAAAATGAAGGTTCAGTTAAGAGCTGACGGTAAGATTGGAAAGACTTGGTTCGATGCCCATTGATATTAAAAAAGCAACCGTTAACGACGTTGCGGAAATAGTGAAAATTGAAAACGAGTGCTTTTCAACGCCGTGGAGCGAGGGAAGTTTAAGAGAATCCCTTGAAAACCCAGCCTCGCGCTTCTATATTGCGCTTGCCGACGGAAAGACGGTGGGCTATATCGGTCTGCAGATTTTCAGCTCCGAGGGCTATATTACCAACGTCGCGGTACTCCCCGAATACAGGCAGCAGGGTATCGCAACGGCGCTGATTAAACGCGCTATGGAAAATGATATGGAGTTTATCACGCTTGAGGTGAGGGAGAGCAATCTCCCCGCGATAAATCTTTACTCCTCGCTCGGCTTTAAGAATATGGGGAAGCGCCCGCGCTTTTACCGTGAGCCCGTGGAGGACGCGATAATTATGACAAAATATTTTAAGGAAAATTTATGAAAATTATAGGAATTGAGTCCTCCTGCGACGAGACCGCAGCGGCGGTGGTCGAGGACGGACGTAAGGTTTTATCAAACGTAATAGCGACCTCGCTTGAGGA
>FLNY01003153.1_pt1 | contig 22696 bp, 18 predicted proteins | sample 1140381 | NCBI WGS metagenome assembly FLNY01 (sample SAMEA3878172, study PRJEB12797) | bioreactor metagenome | biome: Moose rumen | place: Sweden | collected 2011-10
CCCCGAAATGGAGCTGAAATTTGAATAGGGGGGCTTGGAATTGAGGATAGTTCATTCCGACCGCATAAAATCGGCGGTCGGAAGGGGGCTTATGCCCCTAACGGCAGTTTAGCGGACAGCAATATAAAAAAAAGTAAAACGCTCATCGGTTTGAACTTTTCTGTGTAACTTTGCGGGCAAATGAACATAACGACAACTAAACAAACATGAAACGACTGACTATCACACTGCTGGCTGCTGTGCTCATCGCTGCTGCGGCCAATGCACAGAGCTCTCAGATGCGCTTCAAGAAACTTCCAAGCCGGATGCCTGCTGAATGGTTTGCTTCGGCTGAGGCGCAAGCCATCGCTGACACGGTGATGAAATATCAGTTCCCATCGGGGGGCTGGGCGAAGAACCTGAACTGGAATATGCCTGCCCAGGGCGGTGAACTTAAGGCCCGACGGGAGGTGACGGCGCAGATTCACAGCGTCGACGGCGTGGGCGCAACAATCGACAACGGGGCGACAACGAGCGAGATGCTCATGCTGGCCAAGGTCTACGAGGCGACGAAGCGAAAGGCTTGCCGCGAGGCTTTCATCCGCGGGCTCGACTACCTGTTAGAGGCGCAATACGAGAATGGGGGCTGGCCGCAATACTATCCCTTCAAGCCGCTCAACAACGAGGGTCATGCCTTCTATTCGAACCACATCACGTTCAACGACGACGCGATGGTCAATGTGCTCACGATGCTGCGCGACGTCTATAAGGAACGGCAGTCGTATTACGCGGCACTCAAAATTCCCGCAAAGATGAAGGAACGGTTGCGTATGGCCTTCGACAAGGGCATCGAGTGCATCCTGAACTGCCAGATCCGAAAGGACGGCCGGCTGACCGTATGGTGCCAGCAGCACGACGAGAAGACGTTCGCTCCTGCCCCTGCGCGGAGCTACGAACTGGCGTCGTTCACAGGTAGCCACGAAACGCCCGCTATCATCCAGCTGCTCATGTCGATAGAAGAGCCTGGCGACCGGGTGGTAGAGGCTATCACTTCAGCTGTGGAATGGCTGAAGGCTCATGCGCTTAAGGATGTCAGGGTTGAGGGGTTCGTCAATGCTGACGGCAAGAGCGACCGCCGTCTTGTGCATCATTTCGGGTCGACGACGTGGGCCCGCTACTACGATCTCGAGACTGAGGAGCCTTTCGTCTGCGACCGAGACGGGCGCCCTCAGCCTTCGCTGGAATATATCAGCCACGAGCGTCGCAACGGCTACGGCTGGTACAGTGAGTCACCCCGCGAAGTGATTGAGGCCTTTCCGGCATGGCTGCAGCGGGTCAGGCCTCAATAATCAATCACTCACTTAAGCGCTATTTGCAGCGGATGCTGTACCGAGCGCAGGGTCCACCCTACCCGCTCACGCCATTCCGCCATCGTCCTGACATCGTATTTCGACCAGGCCGACCCAAACAGATAGCTGTAGGGTTGGCCTTTATAATTGTCAACGATGCCGAGCGCATGTCCCTCGTTGCCGTCGCGAGGCTGGTCGAAGCGTTTCACTTTCGTTGCATTTATGCCGTCAGGATAGAGCGTAGCCACAAATAGCTGACAGTTGTTCACGGCGACGTTGTCCGTCGGGTCGGCATAGACGACGTAGTTGTGCCCCAGCTCGACGCTCTCCTTGTCTTCAGAATGCAGGACGACGCCGGACGCCAGCTGCACGGGCTTAGAGAGTCCGTCGTAGCTGACAGTCATGCGGTTGAAGTTGGAGCCTTTGTCAAGCTGAATGAGCCGATGCTCGGTGACACTGTCGGTGCCGACGGCCGTTGTGTTGTAATCAAGCAGGACGCTGACGCGCATAGGCCCCATATCAAGCACCTCATGCGTTTTATAGCAGTATGGATAGACAATTTCTCCACCGACCATCAGGGCAGGCGTGCCGCATCCGAGCGTTGCGCCGACCTTGTAGAGATCCATTCCGCGACCGTGGTCGTTGTGATACGACGATTCGCGATAGAGCAGGTCGCCGGCCTTGCGGTTGGTCTTGCGCAGTTCCTGAGCGCGGGGGATATTGATGTCCTCGACGTGATAGCGATAGTCAATCACCAGTTCGGGCGTATTCTTCGACCAGACGTCGAGCCCATAGCTGCGCTCGCCCGTCTTCTGGAGGGCAGGCCCGTAGACGCGATATGCCCCGCGGTCGTTCTCCCAAGCGAAGTCGTCCTTCCGCTCAGGCACGATGCGGCCGTAGCAGACAAAGGGATAGTTGCGTGGCATCCCCTTGCGGAAAGTCAGCTCAAGCTGTCCATTGGGGCGCACACCGGCATCGAGCAAGATATGGCCGTCGTAGCTAAGCTGATAGGGCACCTCGAGCCCGGCAGCGTCGAACACCTGGAACTGGCGGCCGCCCTGAATGCCCAGCCTGCGGAACACTTCATCGGCATCAACCTCAACGACCTGCTGTCGGAATTCTTTTTCATTGTTTTTGATGATGACCGTCGCCTGATGCTGGTCGTCAGTCTCTACGGAGCCGTCCTCATAGCGCAGATGCTCGCAGGCAGCCAACAGGAAGGCACCGACACCGAAGTTGGCGACATTAGCCTCTGAGAGCTGCTGTCCCTTGATGGCGCGGTCGCCGATGGGCTGGACGAAGCCGACGGAGCCGTCGGGTTGCAGGGCTTTCGTGATGAGATACGTCCAAGCTTTGTCGACGACGGGCGCAAACACTTCGCGCTTGAGGAGACCGTGATTCATGCCCCAGAGCATGCCGTAGGTGAAGAAGGCTGTGCCTGATGTCTCGGGCCCTTCTGCCTGTTCAGGGTCGAGCATCGAGCGGCTCCAGTAGCCTTCGGGCTGCTGACAGGCGGCTACAGCTTCGGCCAACTGCTTAAAACGTAGCTCAAACAGGGGGCGGTGGGCATAGTCCGCAGGCATGTCCGTCAGCACCTTGGCGAGGCCCGCGAGCACCCAGCCGTCGCCGCGAGCCCAGAAGTCGCGCTTCCCCAGGTCGGTCTTATGCTGCGGATAGACATAGCGCCCGTCACGAAAATAGAGATGCGCCACGGGGTCGAACATCAGCGAGTCGGCATAGCAGAAATTGCTGTAGAGCTTGTCCAGATACTTCACCTCGCCTGTCGCCTTGTAGAACTTTGTGAGGACGGGCATCACCATATAGAGCGCATCGGCCCACCACCAGAAGTCGTTCTCCGGCCGCCGCACCTCATGGTCCATCACTTCGATGGCCCGCTCAATCTTATAGCGGTCGGGCGTGAGCTCATAGAGGTCGAGATAGGTCTGGAAGCAAATTTGCCAGTCGCCGAAGAGCACGTAGTCCTGGCCCTCACCATAGTTCTTGTATTTCCACTTTGCAGGGTCTTGTTCGCGCGCTCCCATCCAGCGGTTGTGGCGGGCCCAGGCGTCGCTGTAGGCGTGCCAGCGGGCGAGTCCCAGCAGGCGATAAGCCTCCATGTTGCCAGTATGATAGGCGGCCTCGTCCCAAAAGGATCGCACCTCGGGCGAATGGGTCTGCTGCCAGTGGTCGTTGACGCGGGTGATGATCTCAATGGTCGAAGCATGAGCTTCCACCTGCCCCACCCAATGAGACGGGATTGCCAATAACGCAAGGGCTATTATTCTGATATTCATTATCTTGAAAGATTTTCGTTAAAGAAATTCATGCACTGCCGGAAGAGATGATTCCTGGTGTTGCCGCCGTAGATGCTGTGGTTGCGGTTGGTGTAGACGAGCTGTCGGAAATCTTTGTCCGCATCAACGAGCGCGGTGACGTAGTCAGCAGTGTTCTGATAGTGCACATTGTCGTCAGCGAGCCCGTGACAGAGGAGCAGCTTTCCGCTGAGCTGCGAGGCGCGTGCGATGGGCGTCACCTCGTCGTAGCCCGTGTGGTTCTCCTTCGGGGTGCGCATGAAACGCTCGGTGTAGACCGAGTCATAATAGCGCCAGCAGGTGGGCGGGGCGATAGCGATGCCGCAACAGAAGACGGGACGGCCCTCGCTCATGGACATAAGCGTGTTCCATCCGCCATAGGACCAGCCCCAGATGGCAATACGGTCCTTGTCGACATAGCTCTGCTGGCCCAGCCAGAGGGCGGTCTCGACCTGATCCTTAGCCTCAAGTTCACCGAGCCTCAGGTAGATGCACTTCTCGAACTCGGCTCCCCGTCCGCCTGTGCCTCGATTGTCGACACACACGACGATGTAGCCCTGCTGGGCGAGATATTGCTCGAGGATGGCGCCCTGTCCGTTCATCCCGATGCCCCAGCTGTTCTTCACCTGCTGCGAGCCCGGGCCGCCGTATTGATACATGACGACGGGATATTTCCTGGCGGGGTCGAAGTCAGCGGGCTTCACCATCCAGCCTAAGAGCCGCACGCCCTCGCCTGTTGTGAAGGCCAGCATCTCTTTCTTGCCCATATCGTAGGAGGCATACTTCTCAGCCAGCTGCTTGTTGTCGACCAGCGTGGCGAGCTTCTTGCCGAGTGTGTTGCGCAGGGTGATCTGCGTGGGCGTGTTCATGTTGCTCCAAGTGCAAATGAAGGTCTTCAGGTCAGCAGAGAAGACAGCCGACGACCAGCCAGCCTCAGTTGTGAGCTGGTCGGTCTTTCCGTTCTTATGGTTCACGTAGATGTGCTGCTCCGTAGGTCCATTGTTCAAGGCTGCGAAAAACAGATCGCCCGTAGCCTCGTCGTAGCCATAGACGTCGGTGACGATGGTGTGAATGTCTTTTTCGCCGCCTCCCACTCGCTGAGCCTGCGGCAGGTCGCCCACCTTGCGGAGTTGCTGGCCGTTGAGGTTGTAGAGGTAGATGTGGTTATAGCCGTCGCGCTCGCTTGTGAGCACCAGATGGGCCGCCGTCACTTTCACATTGGCAAACACATTCTCATTGATGTACTTGTCCACCTTGTCCTCAACGATGAGCTGACAGACGGTTGTCAACGGGTTGGCCGTGAATATTTTCAGGCAGTCCTGATGACGGTTCAGGGTGAACACGAGCACCTTCGTCGGGTCCTGCGTCGTCAGGATGCGGGGGATGTAGCCATCGGCGTCGAGCGGCAGCTGCATGGTGCGCGTCTGATGGCTCTTGATGTCATAGCTCAGCAGCGTCAGCTTCGAGTTCTGTTCGCCCGGCTTCGGATATTTGTAGACATAGTTGCCCTCCAGGCCCATCCAGGAGGGCGAGGCCTTTGCGGCACCGGCCTTCCAGTCGAACGGAGTGAGCGGCAGATAGCGCTCGGGCACATCGCTCTCGTCGTAGCGCACCCAGACAATCTGCTTCGAGTCGGCTGTGAAGACCATTGCGCGATTATGCGAAAACTCCTCCTCGCACACCCAGTCAGGCACGCCGTTCAGCACCTTGTTGCGCTCGCCGTCCTTCGTCACCTGACTTTCGGCGTTGCCGTAGAGCAGCTTCACAAGATAGATGTTATTGTCGCGCACAAAGGCCACCTGCTCGCCGTCCGGGCTCCAGAGGGGCGTCTGCTGCGAGCCGCCGTCGCTGAGGGGCTCCAGCGTGTTGTTGGCCATCGTATATATATAATAGGTAGCGGTGAACGAGCGGCGGTAGATGCCTTTCGTATCCGTCTGGATGAGCATCCGCTTACCATTAGGGCTCATGATGTAACCCTCCACACGGCTAATCTTCGGGCCGCGGGCGGTCGAAGCATCAAACAGCACGCCAAGCTGTTTGCCCGTACGGAAGGAGTAGCGAACCACCTGCTTCCCGTCTTTAGATATTTGGGCATAGCTCTCGCCGTCATCCATCGGCTGCAGGGCAGCCATCGATTCGCTGCGAAACGCTCCGCTCGTAATCTCTTTCAAATCCAGTTTTCCTCCGGCCGTCAGCCGGCCAAAGGCCAAGAAGCCGACTGCCAAGACCAACAAAATCTTTTTCATATCAATCATTTGGTTAAACTTCCTCATATTCATCAAAATGAACCTCGTCGGACACATCCGTACGGTCGACCGTCTGGAAATAGGCCATGCTCTGCTGAAGCTGGCGGTTCAGTCGGTTGGCCCCCTGCTTGAACGTCAGGAACGAGAAGCCGCCCGAAATGGCAGCGCCGGCCACGGGAATCAGCTTCGAGGCAATCGTGGCCACCTTCTTCTTCGACAGCTTCACGCCAATGGCCTGGGCTACGCTCTGCACCACCTGGAACCAAGCCGCATGCTGCAGCGTGTCGTTGGCCATCTTCTGGACGGTCGACTCAACCACCTTGCGGGCCAGCGCATTGATGGCCTCATTGGCCTTAGCGACGCCCATCATCACGCCGACGAAGATGGTCAGATTGCGGGCCAGCTCACCGTCGACGCGCCGCAGGTCGGGATAGCCGTAGAGATAAGCCAGCTTCTGGGCCACGACGAAGCAGTGCCAATAGTATTGCCCCAGGTCGGCGGGCAATGCCACCCAGGCGCCCCACCCGCCGGGCAGTCCGGCGGCAGCCGAGATCGTGGTCACACTGAGCACGTGGTGGCTGATGACGCTCTGGGCAATCTCATGGAGCACGTCGTCGCGAATCACCATGTCGGGACGACCGCTGACGGCCACCTCCAACTGCTCACGCGAACAGAAGCGGCGCAGCGTGTCGCGCAGGAAATCCGTGCGATCCACTTGCACGCCGGGCAGTCGCATTGCCATGTCCATGACGTTGTTCCAAAGATTCTGGTTCTCCATATTTAGCGGCAAAGTTAAGAAAAAGTATTGAAAAATTTGCATAACTCAAAAAAAATGTGTTACTTTGCAACGCAAATTCGTAAACATTAACTAATTAACAACAATTGGATTATGAAAAAGATTCTTGTGGCCATCATGGCCGTGCTGTTCGCAGCTCCTTCCTTTGCTCAGTATAGCAGCGGAGGCTTCTCGCTCAGCGAGAGCACTCTCTACTATGGTATCCGCCTCGGTATGAACATGGCAACCCTGACGGGCGATTCCCCTGTTGACGGAACCCGTGTCGGCCTGAATTTCGGCGGTGTCATCGGTACACGCCTTTCGGATTCCACGCCGATTTTCCTTGAGAGCGGTCTTTACTACATTGGTAATGGTGCCAAGAAAGATAAGAGCACTGTCAGCATGAACTATCTTGAGCTGCCCATTCTTATTAAATATGGTGTGCAGGTTACAGACGATATCGCTTTGCTGCCTTTCGTAGGCCCCACTTTCCGCTATGGTCTGTTTGGCGGTAAATGGAAGACGAGTGGCGTTGGCAAGACCAATTCCTTCGGCGATGACAAGTTCAAGCGTGCCGACGTGGGCATCAAGTTGGGTTGTGGTGCTGAGTACAACAAGCTCTATCTGGAACTGGGCTATCAGTTTGGCATTGTCAACATTGCAGACTGGTCGCTGCTCAACGGCGATGATGCCTCAGTCCATAATGGTGCTTTCTTCGTCAACCTTGGTGTGAACTTCTAAAGAGGAATCATCCCCAAATAATAAAGCGGTACTTTTCGACGAGAGAAGTACCGCTGTTCTTTGCGTAAAGTGCCGCTTCTTTGACCGTAAAGTGCCGCTTCTTTGACCGAGAAATATATGCCATCTTTTTTCGTACATCGGTCATGTACCATTCGTACATCGGTCATGTACCATTCGTACATCGGTCATGTACCAATTTTACAAAGCCTTTTTTCAGCGACAGAGCTCGATACACATGCGGTCTATCAGGTCGCGACCATCGGCAGCCCGCATGACACCCTGGACGATGATGGCAAAACAGAGGCGACGGCCGTCATCGGCGGTGCAATAACCGGCCAGCGAGGTGATGCCCGTCAGGGTGCCCGTCTTGGCCTGCACGTTGTTCTCGGCGGGCGTGCCGGTCATGCGTTTCTTCAGGGTACCGTCCTGTCCGGCCACGGGCAGTGTGGGCAGCAAGTGTCTGTAGATGCGGTCGTCGAACCATGCATAGCGCAGCAGCATCGTCAGCGCCTCAGCCGAGAGGTAATTGTAGAGCGAGAGGCCGCTGCCGTCAGCAATGCGATAGTTCTGAGGCAGAAGCCCGGCACGCAGCATCACGTCGCGCTCCAGCTTGCGGGCGTCTTTGGCTGTAGCCGGACGATGTCCGCTATGCATAGCAGTCTGATAGAACATTGATTCGGCGTAAAGGTTGTTGCTTTCCTTCATCATCTCATACATCACCTGGTCAATGGTGTGCGTGCGTGCACAGACAAACGTTGAACCGCCGGGCAAGCGCCCTTTCGCAGTTGAGAAGTTCGTGAGCACGAGTCCGCCTTTCTGAAGGGCGACGCCGAATTGCTCGGCAAAATCGAGCCGACGACCAATGCGCAGCGGTGTCAGAACGGGATTGTCGTCGTCCCAACACCAGCCTTCACCGTAGCGCAGCGTATCCTTCATCGACGTATCGCTGATGATGCGCCCTCTGACAGAGTCGATGCCCAGTCGTCGGACGTTGGCCACAAGAGCCTCCATATCGTCAGCGTCGAACATCGGGTCCATCCCTCCGACGACATAGAGATCGCCCTGCAGGGTGCGGCCGCCAATGTTGCCTTTATAATATAAAGAGGTAGACAGCGTATAGTCGCCGCCAAGCTGGTCGAGCGCCGTGACAGCCGTCAGCACCTTCATCGTCGAAGCGGGCCGCAGGAGCTGCTGCGCCTGATAGTTATACACGGGCTCATCGGCCGCAAGGTCCCACACCATCATGCCGACCTGAGCCGTCTGCGGCAGAGAGCTTGCCGAGATGACCGAATCCAACCGCATTTTTACGTCCTGAGCCGTTGCCGATGCCAGGAAGGCTAACAGCAAGACTGAAACTGATAATTTCTTCATAATTGGCACAAAGGTACAAAATTATTTGTAATTCCTTATTCATTATTCGCATTTTTTTCGTACCTTTGCCACGTAATAGCTAAAACTATGGTCTATAAATACGACTTTCTTATTATCGGAGCAGGCGTGGCCGGAATGAGCTACGCCCTCAAAGTGGCCAGGGAAAAGAAGGGCTCAGTGTGCATGATCTGCAAGACGTCGCTCGATGAAGCCAATACTTCGTTCGCTCAGGGCGGCGTGGCCTCAGTAACCAACCTTGCTGTCGACAACTTCGACAAGCACATCGAGGACACGATGATTGCAGGCGACTACATCAGCGACCGCCAGGCTGTAGAGCAAGTGGTGAGAAACGCGCCCGAGCAGATCAAGGAGCTGGTGCAGTGGGGAGTCAACTTCGACCGGAAGGCCGACGGCACCTTCGACCTGCACCGCGAGGGCGGACACTCAGAATTCCGCATCCTGCATCATGCTGACGACACGGGAGCTGAGATTCAGCGCGGGCTGATGGAGGCCGTGCGCAGCTGTCCAGACATCACCGTCAAGGAGAACCACTTCGCCGTCGAGATCATCACCCAGCACCACATGGGCGTGCGCGTCACACGACGCTCCCCACACATCAAGTGCTACGGTGCCTACGTGCTGAATCCCGATGAACAGGTCGACACGTATTTGGCCAAGGTCACGGTGATGTGCACCGGAGGCTGCGGCGCCGTCTATCAGACCACCTCGAATCCTATCATCGCAACGGGCGACGGCATCGCAATGGTCTATCGCGCCAAGGGAACCGTACAGGATATGGAATTCGTGCAGTTTCATCCGACTGTGCTCCACAACCCCAACGAGACTCATCCCGCCTATCTAATCACCGAAGCCATGCGCGGCTACGGCGGCATCCTGAAACTGCCCAACGGCGAGGAATTCATGCAGAAATACGACGAGCGCCTCTCGCTCGCACCGCGCGACATCGTGGCTCGCGCTATTGATAAGGAAATGAAGATTCACGGCATCGACCACGTCTGTCTCGACGTCACTCACAAGGATGCTGCCGAGACGCGACACCACTTCCCCAACATCTATCAGAAATGCCTCTCGATGGGCATCGACATCACGCAGGATTACATCCCCGTCCGCCCCGCTGCCCACTACATGTGCGGCGGTATCAAGGTCGACCTGAACGGCTGTAGCTCCATCGACCGCCTCTATGCGCTCGGCGAATGTTCGTGCACGGGTCTGCACGGCGGCAACCGTCTGGCCTCCAACTCGCTCATCGAGGCTGTCGTCTATGCTGACGCCGCCGCTCGCCACTCGCTGGAGCACGTCGACCTCTACGACTGGAACGACCAGGTGCCCGAATGGAACGATGAGGGGACAATGTCGAACGAGGAAAAGGTGCTCATCACCCAGTCGGTCAAGGAGGTGGGACAGATCATGTCGGGCTACGTCGGCATCGTGCGCTCCGACCTTCGTCTGCACAGAGCCTGGGATCGCCTGGATATGCTCTACGAGGAGACCGAACGGCTCTTCAAGCGCGTGAAGGCTTCGAAGGACATCTGCGAGCTCCGCAACATGATCAACGTGGGCTACCTCATCACTCGCTTCGCACTTGAGCGCAAGGAGAGCCGAGGCCTGCACTTCACCATCGATTATCCCGTCCACGCTTACGACAAATAACCTTTCTGTCGGTCAGACAGTATCGCCGAAATGCCGAAGTGCCGCTATTCGATAGCAATATACCCCTATATTGGCTTCGAGAATAAGCGCCTATTCGCTGCAACTGCCCAAATAGCGGAAATCAATGTATGGCCTAAGTGTGCCAAGGCGGATTGGACGCCTGTCAAACGGGTGGTTCAATGCCGCTTTATAGTCGAAATTCCTCATTTATTTATGAATTAACTAAACTTTCTTTGTTCTTTCAGAAATAATTCGTAACTTTGCACCGATTTTCTAGCTAAAACTATCACATTCAAATATTAACATTCTAACAAACAAAACGTATGAAGAAAATTTTTACGCTTATCGCACTGAGCGCCATGATGGTCGTCCAAAGTGTCCAAGCTCAGGAGGTGGTGACCTACGTCACCAACAAGTCTGAGTTTACCAATGCCTTCAATGCGCACCCCGGTACGCCTGGCAGTGTTACGAAAATCATTCTCGCCGGTCAGAAAGACGCTGATGGAAACTACCCTGTAGCTAACCGCGAAGTCTTTAACATCGGTAACTTCACCCCTGATGTACAGTCGAATGCCGACGGTACAATCATCATCACCTCTGAGCAGACCGACATGGACAAGCAGCCCATCTTCTATGGAGCCTTCAACCTGGACTCGCAGGCTGCCGACAGCCACTTCTCGATGGTTTTCGAGAATGTGCAGATTGAGTATCGTTCCGGTAATCTGGCCACGTCAGGTCAGGTGGTCTATTGGAACAAGAAGGACTGCCACGCTGACTCCATCATCTTCCGCAACTGTAACATCACCAACATTCCCCGCACCCTCATCCGCACCGTGCCCGTTCAGGAAGATGGTGTCTACCATTCAGACAACACGCTGAACCGCTTTGTGATGGAGAACTGCCGCGTGTTTGACATGGACATCAACTCAGGCAACAACTGGCCTATCGTCTATCTGGCCACTCAGACTGCAGAGGTGACTTTCCGTAACAACATGTTCTACAATATCCCCTATTCGAAGCAAATCCTGACCTGGAACTACTGCGAGCCCACCGGAACCGACAACACCATCACATTCGAGAACAACCTGGTCATTGCTTCCAAGGGTACGTGGAAAGGCTACGACGGCAACGAGGCTGCCGGCACGTTCGACATGATCAGCGTGGGAGGCTATCTGGGTCTGATGGCTTCCTATAACATCAACAACAACATCATCCTGACTCCAGAGGTGGGTGTTGATTATCTTTGCTTCGGTTCACGCGACCAGAAGGGCAGCATCTCGCTGGTTGAAGCCGGCGAATCCAAGATTCTTGCCTGCACCGGCGGTATCGTGATGGCCGAAAACAACGTTATTGAGGGCTATGCCAACTGGTCGGCCGGTAACAACAAGGATGAAGATGGCAACCGTACATGGATTCTTGGTCCTGCAGGCTCAGAAGCTGAATCGGAGGATGCTGGCGAAGGCCGTATCGACATGGCCACTGCCGGTCTGTCGTGGAGCGACTTCTATGATGCTCAGGGCTGCGATTTCCGCGTGCTCAAGAGTCATCCCCTATACGCTCAGAACATCGGCCCTGCCATGATGTATGTCGACCGTTTCCCCGTCCGTGCTACGGTGAAGGTTAACATTGAGGGCGGCAACAATGTGGAGTACACACTCTCGCCCGTCAAGGAGAACTACAACCTGGGCGACGAAGTGACCATCACCCTCAACGACCACAACAGCTACTATCGCACGATCAACGACTTCCAGGGCTGGAGCGACGGCAACACTGAGAACCCGCGCACCATCGTCATTGAGGAAGAGAACACCGAGCTGACCGCCGTCTATGAGTCGGCCTACAGCAACATCGTCAGCATGTTCGACTTCAGCAAGGTGACCGGCAACCTGAGTTCGTCGCCCCTCTATGTGGCCGACATCTATGCCGAGGGCAACCAGGCTGTGCTGTCCTATTGCGTCACTGACACCGTCGGACTGGGCGATGGTCTTGTCGCTGCTCCTTTCAACTATGTCGAGGCTACCACCATTCAGGCTCGCGCTGCCAAGTTCGGTGAGGATCCCGCCGAGATGCAGATTCCCGTCGTATCACGCCGTTCGCCTGCCGCTGCCAATACAGAACAGCTGAACTACGTTGTGTTCTCGTTCTCAACTAAGGATCTCACGGGCGTCGAGTTCTCTTGCCTCGTCGGCACCGACAATCTGGCCTTCAAGACTCAGAAGCTGGAGTACTCGATTGACAAGGAGAACTGGACTGAATTTGCCACTGTCGACCTTGAGACCCGCGAGGCAATGTTCAGCGGCGTCGCTGGTTTGCTCGCTGGCTGGCAGGAACTGAAGGGCGTGCTGCCCGAGGCTGCCGAGAACCAGGAGACCGTCTATGTCCGTGTCATTGGCGACGTTAAGAGCGAAGCCATAGCTAACCCCGTCGTCGAGGTGGGTATCGGTAATACCGACACCTTCGAATATGTGGGCAGCGTGCTCATCACGTCGGGTGCCAGTGCTGATGGCATCAGCGAGGTCAGCAGCTCGAATGAGACCACCGCACTCGTCTACAATCTGATGGGTATGAAGGTGGCTGCTCAGCAGAAGGGCCTGCTCATCCAGAACGGCAAGAAGTTCATCGTGAAGTAAACTGACGACCAAACAGACAAAGTCCCCTGGGGCAACAAATCCTCGGGGGACTTCTTCATTCAACCAGTCACAATAAGACTATGCAAATCAAAAGATTATTGGCACTTGGATCGTTGCTCATGGCATTGACGCCGGCGGCCATTGCCGACGATCTTCAGGAGCTGACGCCTGCCTTCCCCGGTGCTGAGGGCTTCGGCCGCTACGTCACCGGCGGACGCGGCGGCAAGGTCTACCGAGTCACCAACCTCAACGACTCCGGCACGGGGTCGCTCCGCTGGGCACTTAGCCAGGCAGGCCCCCGCATCATTGTCTTTGGCGTCTCTGGCACTATCCACCTGAAGTCGTCGCTCGGCATTCCCTCGAATACCACCGTGGCCGGACAATCGGCTCCTGGCGACGGCATCTGTCTGGCTGACTATCCCGTCAGCGTGTCGGGCAGCAATGTCATCGTGCGCTATATGCGCTTCCGCCTTGGCAATAAGAATGTTCAGGAGAATGGTGCCGACGGCTGGGATGCCTTCGGAGGCATGGACCAGCAGGACATCATCGTCGACCACTGCTCCGTCTCATGGAGCATCGACGAATGCTGCTCATTCCTTGGCAATAAGAACACGACCGTGCAGTGGTGTATCGTGTCGCAGAGCCTTGTCGACGCAGGCCATTCCAAAGGCAGTCATGGCTACGGCGGCAACTGGGGTGGCAGCGGAGCCTCGTTCCACCACAACCTTATCGCCCACCACACGTCGCGCACGCCACGCCTCGGCCCGCGTCCTACGACTCAGATGGACGAACGCATGGACTATCGCAACAATGTCATCTATAACTTCGGGGGCAACGGATGCTACGGCGGCGAGGCCATGAGGGTTAACATCGTCAACAACTACTACAAGCCGGGCCCCGGCTCGCCTACCGGCTATAAGGGCAAGCGCATCGCCGGCATCGGCATCCGCACGACGGAATACATCAACACCTACCCTGCCTACGCGCCCGCCTGGCACATCTGGGGAAAATACTATGTTGAGGGCAACGTCAACGCCACCTATGCCGACGTGGCTCAGGACAACTGGGCCAACGGCATGTACAACCAAATCGATGCGAGCGGATGCGACGGCACTTACACCGCCGTGACCAAGGACACGATTCGCATTGACGAACCGATTGCATTCGTGCTGACGACCACTCATTCGGCTGAGATGGCCTATGAGCGCGTGCTCGACTATGCCGGTGCCTCACGCTTCCGTGACTCTCACGACGAACTGATGGTCAGCGACACGCGCAACCGAAAGGCTACCTACCGCGGAACGGGCAACAGCGCCGGCTTCATCAACTCGCAGGAGGACAACCGCCCCGCTGACGCTGACGAAGACTGGAGCGCGTGGCCAACACTGGAGACACGAGGCAACATCGTCGACTACGACGGCGACGGCATGGACGACAATTGGGAAGACCTAAACAACCTTGACCCCACTGACCCTAGCGATGGCAACACTGTGCGGTCTGACGGTTATACGAACGTGGAATACTATCTGAATTCGCTTGTCAGCAGCATTACGAACAAGCAGAATGAAGGTGGTGATCAGCTGGGCGACCGCCGCTACGCTGAGGTGAACGACGACGGCAGCGAGCCTGGCAAAGTGACCGTCTGCACAGGCGACATCAAGTGGCCTTTCGGCAATGACGTGAAGAACGCGACCGTCGACGACGCCCTCACGCCCTACGTCACCGAGACCAACGTCGACTGGGGCGCCAATGTGTCATACAATGCCAGCCGCAATATCGGGGGCATACGCTTTGCCGAGGTGAAGCCCTCGCAGAACAACGAAGCCACGGCTAATGCCAACAATGCCGTCTCGTTTCGTCTCACCATGGCCGACGGCTACTTCTTTCGTCCCACCAACATTTCTTTTCTGGCTTCGCGCATCGGCACGGACGGCGGTATGATCTATGCAGCCTGGACAAACGAAAACGGCGAATATGAGATCGTGAGCGGGCTGACTCCCGACCGCAACAACACGACACCTGGCTATTCCACCATCGACAAGGAAGTGACAGCCGTCGGCTCTGCCAGCGGCACCAGCAGTCTGGACATCCACATCTACAAGTTGGGAAATTCGAAGGTGATGGGACTGTCTGGCATTACTGTCAGCGGCGAAGTTAAGCAACAGTCGTCCGAAGGCATCGACCACGTCAGCTATGGCCCTGTGCTTACCCAATACTATTCGCTCGACGGCACGTTGCTCGCCAGCCCTCGAAAGGGCATGAACATCATGACGACAACCCTGCCTGACGGCACACGTCAGAGCCGCAAAGTCATTTTCGAATAGTACGTTATACGCTATCGTCCGCGTCCGTTCGACAAAAGTCTGGCGGGCGCGGACGATATCACTTACAGTCCTATATAGTTGTTGCTTTTAGTTCACCACATTGATAGGATTGCCTTCGATGAAAGCCTTGAGATTGTTCTCGGCAATCAGGGCGAGACGAGTACGAGCCTCAAAAGTTGCCCATGCAATGTGTGGCGTCAGATAAGCATTGGGACATGACAGCAGTGGGTTCTCCGGTTGAGCCGGTTCAACAGAGAGAACGTCTGCGCAATAAGCCGACAAGTGGCCATCAGCCAGCGCGTTAGCCACGGCTTGTTCGTCGACCAACGGCCCGCGTCCCGTATTGATCAGAATAGCACCTTGCTTCATCATGCTGATAGTATCACTGTTGATGAGATGATTCGTGTCAGCAGTTAGCGGACAATGTAGCGACACCACATCGCTCGAGGCCAGCATCCCCTCGAGGGTAGACTTCAGGATGCCGTCGGGCAGGTCGGCATGATGCTTGCTTGTGACGGCATAGACACCCATCCCGAACGTACGGGCAATCTGAGCCACCTTCATACCGATATTTCCCAAGCCGACGATGCCTAATCGCTTGCCGCTCAGCTCTATCAGCGGCGTGTCCCAATAGCAGAAATCTGGATTCGACGTCCAACGTCCCTGACGGTTCTGTCGGGCGTAATGGTCAACGTGGTTGCAGATATTAAGCAGATGGGCAAACACGAGCTGTGCCACGCTGTCGGTGGAATAGGCAGGAATATTGGTCACAACGATGCCACGCTTGCGGGCAGCTTTCACGTCGACCACATTGTAGCCAGTAGCCAATACTCCGACATATTTCAGCTTAGGCAGCTGGTTCATCACTTCGTCGCTGATGACCACCTTATTGGTCAGAACGGCATCAGCGTCCATACTTCTCTCGATGACCTCCGCTGGTGTGGTACGCGGATAAACGGTCAGTTTTCCAAGAGCCTCGAAGGACTCCCATGGCAGGTCGCCAGGATTGGCGGCATGTCCGTCTAATACAACTATTTTCATTCTTCGTAACGTTTGCCCCAGTAATTCACCATACGCTGGTACAGTTTTTCTTCCGAGGGATTGTGTTGACCATGCCAGAGGCGCTCGTTCACCAGCGCATCAGGCATGTATTGTTGAGGTGTGAAATGTCCAGGATAATCATGTGGATATAAATAGCCGTCGTGATAGCCCAGCTGTTTCATCAGCTGGGTTGGCGCGTTGCGCAATGGCAACGGCACTGGCTGGTTGCCTGTCTGACGCACCAGCGACAAGGCGGCATCAATGCCAAGATAAGCCGAGTTGCTCTTTGGCGACGTGGCCAAATAGACGACAGCCTCAGCCAGAGCAATGCGGGCTTCAGGCCAGCCAATCTTCATGACCGTATCAAAGGCAGCATTCGCCAGAAGTAAGGCATTGGGATTGGCCAATCCAATGTCTTCTGAGGCAGAGATGACCAAACGGCGTGCGATGAACTGCGGATCCTCGCCTCCCTCGATCATGCGCGCCATCCAGTAAAGCGCAGCATCAGGGTCACTGCCGCGAATCGACTTGATGAAGGCCGATATGATGTCGTAATGCATCTCGCCGTCCTTATCGTAAGCTAACGGATTCTGCTGCAGGCGGGCTTCAACCAACTCATCGGTGATGACGACAGCCTTGCCATCCGACTCTGACTCAACAACCAATTCAAGGATGTTCAGCAACTTGCGGGCATCGCCTCCGCTAAAGCGCAGCAGGGCGCCAGTCTCTTTCAACTCAATCTGACGTTCCTTGAGGATAATGTCCGTCGTGATGGCCCTATTCAGGAGTTTCAGGAGATCGTCCTTCTCAAGCGACTTCAGAACATAGAGCTGACAACGCGAGAGCAACGGCCGGATGACTTCGAACGAAGGATTTTCCGTCGTGGCGCCTATGAGAGTCACTATGCCGCGCTCGACGGCTCCAAGCAATGAATCCTGCTGAGACTTCGAGAACCGATGGATCTCGTCAATAAATAAAATAGGTGAAGCTTCATTGAAGAAACGCCCCTTCTGAGCTTTCTCAATGACATCGCGTACGTCTTTGACGCCACTCGTAACAGCAGAGAGCGTAAAGAAAGGGGTTTCAAGTTTATAAGCTATAATCTGAGCCAGCGTTGTCTTACCCACACCAGGAGGACCCCAAAGAATAAACGAAGATATGCGCCCCGAGTCAATCATTCGTCGGAGCACAGCCCCCTCGCCAACCAAATGTTGCTGTCCGATATAGTCGTCGAGCGTCCGAGGGCGCAACCGTTCTGCTAAAGGTTGTGACATAATTCGCCACAAAGTTACAAAAAAAATGAGAACGAACAGCTATTTATTAAGAATTATTTTATATCTTTGCACCCACAAAACATCTGATAAAAATGAAAGAAACGAATCAAGACGCTGCAACTAAAGCCCTTACACTGAAGACTCTTACTAAGAGCAGCGTTTGGGATGTACAGGAGAACGACATCTTCCGCATGTGGGATGGTGCCGATAAGGACGCCGAAGTGAAGGACAACGTGCGCCACTATGTGGACATTATCCGTTCGGCCTTCATGATTGAAGAAGTAAAGTCCGACGCTCCAATCGTCAAGACGAAGTACGAAAAGCAAGGCTACAAGGTCGGTCAGGTGCGCATCGATGAAAACCAGAAAATCACTTGGGCCATCAAGAAGCGACCAATCATGCGCGTGACCGACCTGACGTATGAGAACATACGTCACATCTCGGCTGCCAAGCTTGTGGAAGTGCTCGACCGCAACTTCGGAGGCGGCTGGGACTCATTGTCACAGTCCATCAAGGACATCATCGAAGCTGGATTTGACATCTCAACGACCACCTTGCCCAAGGACCGGCTTCACAAAAAAGGCGGCATGTATGAAAAGAAAATCGAGGATGGATTCGAGGTGCTCGAGGTGCCCAAGGGTACATGGGTCGAGGCCATCTTTGCCAAAGCCAAACCTGAATCTGAAAAACCGCGCATGAAGTTCAACAACTACGGTGAGGACGAGGGGGAAGCTGACGATATCGACATCGAGGACAACTACAACAAACCCGACGAGGACGACGTCGAGATTGACGGTCCTAACGATGACGAAATCACTGAGGACAACTATTCAACGATGATGGACTTGGGAGGCGACGATCCCGACGAAGAAGCCGAGAACATGGTCGACTACGTGGACGACTAAAACTTGGTCAGTTCCGTATAAATCCTCTGGACAGGCAGTCCCATGACGTTGAAATAGCTACCGTTCAAGCCTGTGACACCCACGTAGCCAATCCACTCCTGAATGCCATACGCACCAGCCTTATCGAACGGGCGGAACTTTTCGATGTAGTATGCGATTTCCTCATCGGTAAGCGCCTTAAAAGTGACGTCCGTCGATACCGAAAAGTGGCGCTGTTCCTCAAATGTAGTCAAGCATACGCCTGTGACTACCTGATGTGTCTTTCCACTCAGCTTGCGAAGCATGCGATGAGCATCTGACACATCCTGAGGCTTGCCCAACACCTCATTGCCAACGATAACAACAGTGTCGGCAGTGATAATCAGATTATCAGCTAACATGACACGCCGATAAGCATCCGCCTTCTTGCGTGCGATATACTCGGCAATGTCAACAACAGCCATCCCGTCGGGATATTCCTCATTGATAAAGGGTAGCACTTTAACTTCAAAGTCTATGCCAAGTCCTGCCAAGAGTTCCCTGCGTCGAGGCGAGTTGCTTGCCAATATGATTTTGTATTGCTTCAGATTCTCCAACATAATATCATTCTTTTCGGTTTGAGATTCGACATTTCGACTACCACCCAAAGGCGGTTGCATTCATCTGCCATAGGCCCTGGGCCCGCAATGTCTGTTCAATGACATCACGCCCACAGCCACAGCCGCCTTGCCGGTTGCTTATATAGAGACTTACTTCGCGAACTTCCGGACAGGCATCCTTTGGGCACACGGGGCAACCCACGCGACGCATCACTTCGAGATCGGGAATATCGTCGCCCATGTACATCACTTCAGCATCAGTTAAGCTATGCTTTTTCAGGAATTCCTCATAGGTTTTGATTTTGACAGAGCAGGCCATATAAATATCTTCCACGCCGAGTGCCGCATAGCGCAACCGGATGGCCTCAACGTTGGCCCCGGTCATGATGGCTATGCGCAGGCCAAGTTTCATGGCCAGCTGAATAGCATAGCCGTCCTTTATATTGACAGTGCGATACGGCAGTCCGTCGGCAGCGAGGGTAATGGTCTCACGGCTGAGCACCCCGTCGACGTCAAAGACGATAGCTTTTATGCGAGTGAGGTCGTAATTGATCATAACTATTGAGCAAATGAATGAATACTTTGACTCATGCGCTGATACAGTTCACGGGTCAGAGGATTATGGTTAAGCATTTGGAGATGAGTTTCTATGACTTGTTCGTCATATCGGATGGCCGGTCCGGTCTGTGCATCACGCGGATGCATCGAATGCACTTTATCGGCGGTTTCCTCAATCAGAGGCAACATCACTTCGAAGTTCATGCCAGCCTTCTCCAGCACCTGTGCCGATAGCGCATAGCAGTGATTGACGAAATTACAGGCAAAGACTGCCGCCAGATGCAACTGTCGGCGCTCCTCGGAAGTGCGTTGCTCAACGTGGTGACTCAACGAGCCAGCAAGCACCTTCGCCAGTTCCAGAGCCCGATCGTTACTTCCTTCGATGAAGATTGGGATGCGCGAAAAGTCAACCAGTCGTTCCTTCGAGAAAGTCTGCATTGGATAGATGACCCCATGACAGGCATGCTGACCGAAGACCGATATCGGCACTGAACCAGACGTATGGAAGAAAGCCTGACCTTCCCTACCCTTTCTCAGGTTAGGCAGCAGTTCGGCAATAGCCGAATCCTTGACAGCAAGTATGAATGCATCGGCTTCGAGGGGCAGATCATCTATTTGGTCGGTTGGCATGCCTCCGACGAGTTGGCTGAGAATTTCTGCGTTCTCAGTTGTACGGCTGTAGATATCCGAAATGACATGACCCGCTTGACGGAGGCCATTCGCCAAGTTAGTGGCCAGACGGCCTGAACCTATGAAGACGATGTGCATTTCTTAGTCAGAATTTATTGATGTGAACGTTTTCCCATTTCAGTAAATTTTCACTTTGGGGCTCTCTATCAACAGCCTTGTGACCAATGGCGATAATACAGAGAACCGAAAGATTGTCGGGAATATCGAGGACACCACGAACGACAGTGTCTGCAGTCGTACCATCCGAAAGTCCGCGGCCAAGCATCTGCACCCAACAGGAGCCTAATCCCAGATCCTCTGCCTGATACTGCATCGAGATGGCAGCTATAGCTCCATCCTCCACCCAACAGTCATTCTGCAGAGGGTCGCCCAACACGACGATGGCCAGAGGGGCATCTTTGACAAACTGCGCACCAATATCCTTGGCGTCGCTCAGCTTCTCAAGGTCCATCTTGTCGTCGACGACAACAAACTGCCAAGCCCTCTGTCCTCTTGAACTGGGCGACATGAGGGCAGCACGCAGGATGAGCCTCACGTCATCAGCCTCGATCTCCTCATTGGTGAACTGTCGGTGTGAACGGCGTCTTTCCAGCAAGGTTTTGAAGTCATTCATAGTCATCTCCTTCTAAATTCACGGCAAAGATAACAATTTCCCTCCAATTTCTTCGCAATTTAAGAAAGATTTAGTATTTTTGTAGCCGAATGAGTGAACTGAAGACTCGCATATATGCCAGTGGGGAACAATTGCCCGAAGGACTGATGGAACAGAACTTTTTCCACAGCCCCCAACTTTTTGCACTTAGCCGACAGACACCCAGGTTGCGCCCCTACATGGTCACCGTTGAGGATGAGACTGGCTTGATAGTGGCTCAGTTGCTGGCACTTGTGCGTTATCGTTCGTCACTATTTCCCCCTTACCTATATCGTCATTGTCAAATCCTCGGTGAAGGCATCTATGCCAATGAAGACTATCAACACAACGAATTGTTCGGCCTGATGCTGAAGGCAGTCACCTCTCGGCTGGGCCGATGGATACTATATATTGAGGTGAGTCATCTGAGCCAGAAGATGTTTGGCTATCGCGAATTCCGTGCTGCCGGCTATTTCCCAGTGCGATGGATGAGCATCCACAATTCTCTCCATTCGCGTACTCCCGAGGAGCGCATCAGCCAGCACATGCAAAAGCGCATTGACAGTGCCTACGCTCGAGGCGTCATGACAGATGAAGTTGCCGGGCAGGAGGACTTCGACCACTTTATGCGCCTGCTCCGAAGACACAACTGGCTGAAGCCCAAACGCTACATTCCCGACCAGAAATTCTTCAGCGGTCTAGCTGAATCAGGTAACGGTCAACTCTATCTGACGCGCTATCACAGCCACATCATAGGTTGCTCGGCGATTGTCGTCAGTCAAGGACAGGCCTACCTGTGGTATGCAGCCTATAAACGTAAGTCCTACGTTGCTCTACACCCTGACGTGCTTACCATCTGGCATGCTATCAAGGATGCTCACCGGCATGGACGTGAGCACATCTACTTCATGGATGTCGGGCTCCCCTTCCGAAAAAATGCTTTCCGCGAGTTCATCCTGCGTTTTGGGGGCAAGCCAACTTCCACTTACCGGTGGTTCCGCTGCTCCATTCGCTGGATCAATGCTCTTCTTTCATGGATTTATCGTGACTGACGACATAATAAATCCCGCCATTGAGCGTTATTTACTTGATATGAAATTCTTTCCGACACGATATATACTGACTGTCGCACTGTTCTTCACCTGCATCGAGATCTGGGCACAGTCATTTACGCTCAAGGGAATGGTGACTGACGACGAGGGCAATGCCCTCGAATTGGCCACCGTATCTTGCGTAGCCCAAGGCAAAGTGACAATGACCAACCTGAAGGGCGAATACTCCATGACACTGCAGACGGCCGATTCCGTTGTCATCAGATACACGATGGTGGGTTATCGTGCGCGTACCCGAACCCTTTACAAGCCGCAAGGTACTCAGACGCTGCGCATCCTGCTGCGGGCAGAGGAAACGCTCGATGAGGTGGTCGTTGTGGAGCGACGCCGACAGACCTCACAAACCGAAGAGCTTGACCTGAAAGACATCAAGGCCGTACCCTCGGCCTCAGGCAATGCCATCGAAGAGCTCATCCAGCAACAGGCTGGCGTTTCCACCCACAACGAGCTCTCAAGCCAATACAATGTGCGTGGCGGTTCGTTCGACGAGAACTCCGTATATATAAATA
>FLNY01003794.1_pt1 | contig 22672 bp, 8 predicted proteins | sample 1140381 | NCBI WGS metagenome assembly FLNY01 (sample SAMEA3878172, study PRJEB12797) | bioreactor metagenome | biome: Moose rumen | place: Sweden | collected 2011-10
TGCCGGGCAGCCTCGTGCTCCTCGGCGGCGAGCCCGGTATTGGCAAGAGCACGCTGGTGCTGCAGACCATTCTCCGCCTGCGCGACAAGAAGGTGCTCTACGTCAGTGGCGAGGAGAGCGCGCGCCAGCTGAAACTGCGTGCCGAGCGCCTCAGCCCGGCCGACGCCACGGCGAGCGCAGAGCCGCAACCCTCGCTGCTCGTCGTCTGCGACACGTCGCTCGAGAACATCTTCGCGCACATCGAGGCCGAGCGCCCTGACCTGGTCATCATAGATTCCATTCAGACCATAGCCACCGACAGCGTCGAGTCGTCGCCCGGCAGCCTCAGCCAGATTCGCGAGTGCGCCGCAGCGCTCCTCAAATACGCCAAGAGCGGCGGCCCCAGCATAATACTCATAGGCCATATCAACAAGGAAGGCACCATCGCCGGACCGAAAGTGCTCGAACATATCGTTGACACCGTGCTGCAGTTTGAGGGCGACCAGCATTACCTCTACCGCATACTGCGCGCTCAGAAAAACCGCTTCGGCAGCACTTCAGAGCTCGGCATCTACGAGATGCGGCAGGACGGCCTGCGACCCGTGAGCAACCCCAGCGAGCTGCTCCTGACCGACAACCAGGAGGGCCTCAGCGGCATAGCCATTGCCGTAGCCATCGAGGGCGTGCGGCCTTTCCTGATTGAGACGCAAGGCCTTGTCAGCACCGCCGCCTACGGCACAGCCCAGCGCTCGGCCAACGGCTTCGACTATCGCCGCTTGAACATGCTTCTTGCCGTCCTCGAGAAGCGCGTAGGATTCAAACTCGCACAGAAAGACGTTTTCATCAACATAGCAGGCGGTCTGCGTGTGACCGACCCCGCCATCGACCTCGCCGTCATCGCGGCCATACTCTCGTCGAACGTTGATACGGCCATCGAGGGCGACACCTGCCTTACCGGTGAGGTCGGCCTGTCGGGAGAAATCCGACCTGTGAGCCGTGTTGAGCAGCGCATCGCTGAGGCGCAGAAGCTCGGCTTCCGGCGAATCGTCATTCCCGCTGCCAGCCTCAAGGCCATTAACCCTCACGACTACAAGATTGAGATCGTACCCTGTCGGCGTGTGGAGGATGCCTTCCGGGCCCTCTTCGGGTAGCCGGAACCCTTAAGCCTTTCGGGTAAAACCCTTAAGCCTTTCGGGCAAAACCCTTAAGCCTTTCGGCGAAAACCCTTAAGCCTTTTCCCATTGCTTATTAGTTTTTTCAGAAACAATAACCGTGAGAGCAAAATAAGATATTATCTTTGCAGGCGGAAAAGCAATGCCTAACAAGTGTCGTGGTTCCAAAATGAATATTATTAATTTTCAGCTTTATGAATGGCATCAGATTATTTTGCATTATGCTCCTCGCGTCAGTGTGCGTGAGCGTTGCTGCCACCAAGGCCGGAGCCGTGAAGACAGTAAGCCGCACGGCAGGCGAGCAGACGGTCTGCGTACAGTTCTACAGCGACAACATCGTACGTGTGACGAAATACCTTGGAGCGGCTGCTCCCTCGAAGAAGAGCTACTCGGTAATCATGCAGCCCGTGGCGCGAGGACCAGCGCCACGGCCACGCCATCTACCCCGAAGTAGCACGCGCAGCAGCACCCGTCAGCGTCTACCTCCCCGACATCGAACCTGCCCCGAGAGCACAGCGAGGCGAAAGCCGTCAGACTCCCAAACACGAAGCCCTGAAGTGGTACGACTTCTTCACCAACCGCCTCTATGAAGGTGGCCGCACGGTGATGCGCCCAACGTCGATATTCGAGTTGCCAGTATATGTCCGTGCCGGCTCAATACTGCCCTTCGGCCCCGACGTGCAGCATAGCTCACAGCAGGCTTGGGACAACCTGGAAGTGCGGGTCTATCCCGGTGCCGACGGTCGGTTCATCCTCTACGAGGACGAGGGCGACGGCTACAACTACGAGCGCGGGCTCTTCTCTGAGATAACCTTCACATGGGACGATGCCAGCCATACGCTGACCATAGGCCAACGCCGAGGCAGCTTCCCCGGCATGTTGGCCACGCGTAAGTTCCGGCTGGTAAAGGTCACCGAACTGTCGACCCGCGGCGACCAGCCCATCGCCGGAGGCCAGGTCGTGGACTACGACGGTTCAGAGCTTAAGGTGAAACTCCTAAACTACTTCGCTTCTTAACTCCTTCATAAAAACCGAAACTTCAATCCATCAGATAAACAGCATGAAACGACTGCAATCAACAATCATCACACTTGCCTCGGCCGCGCTCTTGACAGCCTGCAAAGGCACGCATTACACGCTGCAAAGCGTAGAGCCCCACCGCATCGAGGTCACTAAGGCCCTCGACGCACAGCCCTCGGCCGCTGCCGAAGCCTTCATCAGCAAATACCGCGCCGGCGTCGACAGCCTGCGTATGCCCTACGTAGGGCAGAGCGCTATGTACATGTCCGCCAACAGGCCCGAGAGCACCCTCAGCAACTGGGTCGCAGATGCCCTCGTCGAGGCTGCGCGTCGCCGCGGCTATGCCCCCGACCTGGGCATCTGTAATATGGGCGGTCTGCGCGCTGCCATGCCCGAGGGCACCGTGCGGCGCGGCGACATACTGGCCATAGCGCCGTTCGAGAATTTCCTTACCATTCTGAAGCTCAAGGGCTCAGACGTCGACGCCCTCATGCACGACATCGCAGCCGTGCGAGGCGAAGGCGTCAGCAGCAGCGCCCGACTCGCCATCACGCCCGACGGAAAGCTCCTCAGCGCCACGCTCGACGGCCAGCCCATAGAGCCAGACAAACTCTACACCATCGTCACGCTCGACTACCTTGCCGACGGCAACGACAAGCTCTACGCCCTGAAGCGCTCCGTGGAGCGCATCGTGACCGACGACCCCGTGCGCGAGACACTCATGGAACAACTGCGGCTGCTCGATGCCCAGGGCAAGAAAGCGTCGGCCAAAATCGAGGGGCGCATCGTTGTGGAAGGAGCCACAGAGGCACAGATGGATGCCATAGCGCGCAAGGAACCTAAAGATGAGAACTCAGAGCATGAGATCCGCGTTGCGCCCACAGGCGCCAAAGGGCAGAAGGGACAGCGGTCGCTGATGCTCGTTCACACCAACGACACCCACTCCTGCATAGAGCCTCTAAGCCCGCTGATTGCCGACACCGCCAATGCCGACAAGGGAGGCTACCTCAGGCGAGTAGCACTAATCGAACAGCTGAGAAGCAGCTACCCCGATATGCTCCTCGTGGATGCCGGCGACTTCTCGCAAGGCTCGGCATACTACAGCCTCTACCACGGCGACGTCGAAGTGGGCCTCATGAACCTCATGCGCTACGATGCCGCCACGATAGGCAACCACGAGTTCGACTTCGGCCTCGAGAATATGGCGCGCATCTTCCGGCAGGCCACCTTCCCCATCGTATGCTGCAACTATGATTTCACAGGCACACCCGTCGAGGGACTTGTAAAGCCCTATACCATAGTGCGGCGCGCAGGCCTGAAAATAGGCATTATCGGAGTGTCGCCACAGCTCGAAGGACTCGTGGCAGCCCACACCTGCGAGGGCGTACGCTTCAACGACCCCATTGCCGCCGTGCAGCCCATTGCCGATAACCTGCGAACGACAGAGCGCTGCGACCTCGTCGTATGCATCTCGCACCTCGGATGGCAGGTGGCTGGCGTCTCGGACGAGGAACTCATCGCTGCCACACGCAATATCGACATCGTCATCGGAGGGCACTCACACACCTACTTCCGCCACCCCGAAGTGCTCCAGAACCGCGACGGCCGCACCGTCGTCGACAACCAGATGGGCAAGAACGCACGCTTCGTAGGAACTCTGATGCTGAGTCTGACGCGCCAGTAATCCGACAACGAACCATAAGGCCTCAACATTAAAAAAATGCTCTGCGCCTGCCCTGATCAGCTGACCAGAGCAGGCGCAGAGCATTTTTTTAAAAGCGTTACATAGTTATAGGGTCGAGAGGACTTATAGAAACGACAAAAAGGCATTTATTGTTAAGAAATTAGAAGAAAAAATGTTGTCATAAGTCCTTTTTTGTGGCCGTTTATCAAAAATAAATAAAAAATGTATACAGCTATATAAATTTTTGCTATATTTGCAACGAAGATTACACACTTTTCACTTTTCACTTTTCACTTTTCATTTTTCACTTTTCATTTTTCACTTTTCATTTTTCACTTTTCACTTTTCACTTTTCACTTTTCACTCTTCATTTCCTATACTCCCCTATTCCGTTCACACAATAAATCATCAGACTATGAAACAAGTTTATTCTCTCTTAGCAATGACGCTCCTGCTCTTCGCAGGCAGCATTGGAGCGCGCGCTCAGTACCAGGCCGACAGCGACTGGGGATATCAGCCGTCATCGGTGTTCTACATTGACGTCCTCGATGCTGACGGCAACAGCATTTCCGCCAACTACCATTCTTCCGACTATGTCAACTATGCCATTGGCGCCTACGTCGACGGCGTGCTGCGCGGTGTGGGTAAGGCCGACCCGGTCACCAACACCAAGTACGTCTTCACGGTTCGTGTCGACTGCGAGGACATCAGCGGTTCGGAAGTGGAGTTCCGTATGTACGACAGCAGTAACACAGAGTATGTCCTTGGTAACTATTCCGATATTGACCTCAGCCAAGAGAACACCGTAGGCACGCCATCGAACCCGCTGACATTCACTTTCGCACCTGTCACCGGCGTGGAGATTACTCCCAACCCGATTGAAGTGACGGTGGGCAACACGACATCATTCAGCGTCAATCTGCTGCCTACAAATCATAACCAGATCGTCGACGAAGACAAGACACGATGGGAATACCAAGCAAGGAGCGAGAGCAACATCGTTCCCTTTACGGTAAATGACGAGCAGCTGAGCGTCACGGGTACTACCGTTGGCACAGGCACGCTCACGGCCATCTTCTTCAGCGGTAACAGCAATGGCCTCAGGGCCACGGCTACGGTCAACGTCACCGAGCAAGTCATCGACGTCACCGGCATCACTGCAAGCGAGGAGAGCACGAACATCACCATGTACGTCGGCGACACCTTCTACCCGCAGTACGTCATCCAACCCGAGAACGCCACAAACAAGAACGTAACGCTGACGGCCGCCGACAACACTATCCTCGGCTCCATCGACAATGGCAGTGGCGTAGAGGCGCTGAAGGCCGGCACGACCACGCTCACCGTGACCACCGAGGACGGCGGCTACAGCGTCGTCTATACAATCACGGTGAAGAAGAGAGTCGAAAGCATTGAATTCAATGCCGGCCCCTTAACCATAGTGCGCGACACGAAAGTGCAGCTCACGGCCGACATGTTCACCGTGGAGCCCGCTGATGCCGACTTCGACTTCTCGCAGTTGCACTTCCTCTCCGACTACGAAACTATAGTAGAGGCACTGGCCGGACTGTGGGTCATCGGCGACGACGGCAAGACAATCATCGGCTTCACCCCATACACTTATCAGCTGAGCTACTCTTATGGCGACGACCCCGACTATACCGTAGAAGGAGAGTTTGAAGTGAAGGTGCAGGATAAGGTGCAGCTCGCCTCGGGCTGGAACTGGATAGGCTCGCCCTATGCCTACTCTGTGAATGACATCCAGAAGCAAGCCGGCGAGAACTTCATCGAAGCACGCAGCAAGTCGCAGCTCGTGTACAACGACGATGCCTATGGGCTCTTCGGCGACCTCACGGACATCGCCGTGGCAACAGGCTATAAGGTAAAGACAGGTGCAGCCACCAATCTCATCTTCGACGTCGACGACGACACGTGGCTATCCGAAGAGACCAACGTCACTACGGCCCGCGGCTGGAACTGGTTCGGGAACCCACTGCCACGCGCCACCACCATCGAGAACCTCATCTCTGAAGCTTTCGACGGCGACATCGTGAAGACCCTCGACGGCATGGCTACCTACACCGACGACGAAGGCTGGAGTTCTCCCCTCGCCATTGGCGAGCACGAAGGCTTCCTCTACAAGAGCAGCGAGAGCAACCTGCAGATAACGTTCGATCCGATACAGTGCTTCGACAGTGAAGAGTACACTGCGGCAATCATCAACGGCAACACCGGCGGCAACGGCATCAAGGCCCAGAGCGTCTGGCGCTACGATGTCGGCACTTATCCGTCCAACATGGGTATTATTGCAGCATCTGACGTGCTCGACGATGCAGGGCGCTTCACCATCGGAGCGTTCGTTGGCGACGAGTGTCGCGGACAGGGCACACTGCAGAAGGGCCGTTGGTTCATCGTGGCTCACGCTCAGGGCGGCGAACAGATCTCGCTGCGCCTCTACGACCACATGACAGGCGAGTTCAGCCCACTCTTCATCGATGGCAACGAGAGCATACGCTTTGCCGAGATAGCCGGATCGATGAAGGCTCCGCTGCAGCTCAGCGGACCGGCCGTCACGGCCATCAGCACTGTCAAAACCGTTGCTGAGCCTGCATCAGATGTCATCTACAACCTCTCAGGCCAGCGCGTCGGACGTGTGCAGAAGGGCCTCTACATCGTGGGCGGCAAGAAACTGCTTGTCAAATAAGTAACACATTATATTATATACGCGCGCGGGAGAGCGGCGGCTCTCCCACTTCGAGAAGAGCGACGGACTCTCCCGCGCACGTCATACCTCTCTCCCGAGAGTCCCTACGAACATAACCCGTTAAGAACAAAAAAGAGGAAAGGTATAGTATGCGACGACGATTGTTTTTTGTGCTGATGGCCAGCGCCCTGGCGGCTCAACTTATGGCGCAGGACATCTCGCAGATAGCCAAGAGCGACCCGCTGATTATCACGGGCGCAGTAGGTACGCGCAATACCTACTACCATTCCTCTGGAAGCATGGGCTATGCCTCGCCGCTGAACAACACCATCTATGCCAACCTCAACGTCTCGGTCTATGGCTTCTCCATGCCCTTCTCGTTCTACTACTCCAACGACAACCTCGACTTCAACTACCCCCACCTCTCGTTCAACGTAAGTCCTCGCTACAAGAACTGGCAGCTCTATTTCGGGCAGAGCACAATGCCATTCAGTTCGTACATCATGACCATGCCATTCAATGGCGTAGGACTTGAATACCAAGGCGACCGCCTACGCGCAGGCATGTTCTACGGCCGCCTGCGCAAAGCCGTCAACGACGACCCCACCGACCCGCTGGCCCGCACGCCGCAGTATAAGCGTATGGCCTGGGGCTTCAAAGTGGGCTACGGCAGCACCCGCAACTACCTCGACCTCTACCTCCTGCGGGCCTACGACCAGCAGAAGTCGCTCGACCCCGGATGGCACGACGTGCTGCAACCGCAGGACAACCTCGTAGTAGGCCTGCGCGGAGCCGTCAGCGTCAAGCGGTTCCTCTCGTTTACGGCCAACGCCTCCACCTCGGTCTTCACCGCCGACAAGACCTCCGGCCGTGTGGAGGATTCCAGGCTGCAGCGCTTCGACAAGGTGTTCACCGCGCGCAACACCTCCATGGCACGCTTCGCTGGCGACATCAGCGCCAACCTCTCCCTGAAGGGCTTCAACGCGCAGCTCTTCTACCGCATGATTCAGCCCGACTACACCTCGTTGGGCACTTATTACCTGTCAAACAACTATCATAGCCTCGGCATAAACCTTGGCACCATTCTCTTCCGCCGCCTCTCGCTCTCCGCAAGTTTCTCTGGGCAGGAAGACAACCTCACCAACAAACAACTCTACACGACCCGAGGCTTTGTCTACAACGCCAATGCCTCCACACGCATTGGCAAGCACATAGGCATAAATGCCGGCTACAACGGCTACCGCCAAACGCAGACCGACGGCACGGCACGCGTCAACGACACTACGCGCGTCAACCGCATCATGCACAGCGTGTACCTCATGCCTTCATACTCCACCTTTACCGACAAACTCACCCACACCATCTCGCTCTCGACAAACATGACCCGCAACGAGGACCTCAATCGCTTCGCTTCGGGCGAGAGCGACGTGACGACTTACGCCGCTGGGCTATCATATAATATAGGTGTAGTGCCGTGGGACATGGACTTCACCACGAGCTTCAGCCACCAACGCTCCGACGGCTACCAGAGCCGCTACACCAGCGATATCGCCTCGCTGACAACCTCGCGCGCCTTCCTCAGCGAGAAGAATCTCACCGCAGCCCTCACCCTGTCGCTCTGCTACAACGAGATACAATATAAGATGAAGAGCCTCTCGCTCGGAGGCGACATCTCCGTGGGCTACACGCTGAACAAGGTGCACGTCTTCGGACTCATGGCTGGCATCAGCAAGTACGGCGACGTAAATATCTCGCGCCGCGAGTCGGGACTCGACGATACGGAAATCTCCGTAGGCCTCAACTACACTTATACCTTCAGCCTCTTCGCCCTGAAACGACAGGCCGAGCAGGGCAAGAAAGGCCTCGACGTGCAATGGGGCAAGCGCGCAAGACGTTAGGTTGCACAGCGCAATGCGACCGGTCGAATCGGCCTACACGAGCGGTCGCGTGACAGAGTAAAACGATACACGAAAAGATATACAGCACAATGAAGCTACTCAGATATCATATCATCCTCATCATAGCTTTCGTCGGCAGTCTGGTGACGCTGGCGCAGGAGGCCATCACGGTCACCGTGATGCCTGTGCAGTACGTCCTGCCCCCTCAACTCGGAGGATATCTCGACAACCCCGGTCGCTATTTCACGCTCTCGCTTCAGAATAATACAGACCAGACACAGAACGTGTACATGGGCATGCAACTGAACCAGGTGACGCCCACGACCGACCTCCGCGTTATCACCCCGCCGGCGCGCCAGCCCAACCAACCGTTCTCGATAGCTCCGGGCGAGACGAAAGTGCTGAACATGGTGGAGATGAAGACGATGTTCAACCATCTGGCGATGTCTGACATCTCGGTCACGGGAGAGGCTAAGGACGGACTGCTGCCCGAGGGTACTTATGAAGCGTGCTTGATGGCCTACAAATGGGACCCTACGCTGACGTCGCCCTATCCACAAAGCAACCCGCTAAACGGACATTGCACCTTCCGCATTTGTTATCTGGCCGAAGCGCCCGCCTTCACATTCCCCGTCGTAGGCATACCCTCGGCCCTCAGCGGCGACTTCGGCGACGATGTGCAGTCGCTTTCGACGTCGTTCCTCTCGTCGCAGATGCCGCGCTTTATATGGACCACCCCCTCCAACAACTGTGGCCTGGCACCTGCCAACATCGACTACACCTTCACCGTGAAGGAAGTCCTGCCCGGACAGTCGCCTATGGAAGCCATGGACTATGGCGCACTCATCTACGAGAAACCAGGGCTGGCGGTCACGCAATGCGACATTCCTGCAGCCTACATCAAGCGGATGAACGGCGAAGCCACGTATGTGGCGCAGGTCGTGGCCAAGACTAACAACTCGCTGGGCTCGCTCAACTACATGGCCTTCACCAACGGCGGCAAGAGCGAGATAAAACTATTCAGGCTGACAGACCTCTCGCCCGACGAGTTGCCTACAGACGAAGACGACTATATGGTGCTGTGGGGACGGTCGTCATCGAAGGACAGCCTCCGCGTCGACTCGCTCTACAAGTTCCGTAATCCTACAATCACGTCGCCATCGTTCTATGAAGGCGCCGCACGCAAAATCTTCATCAACGACGATCTCAAAGTGGAGTGGCGCGATGTGTGGCACGTAGGAGGCGAGGGCCTGAAGCCCGAATCGCTGGAGTTCGAATATGAAGTACAGCTCTTCAACGGCAAGAACAATGCCGACATGGAGCAAACGCTCGAGGGAACTCCCTTCTACACACAACGCGTGCACGAAAACAGCGATGAAATAAAGTGGGAGAAGCTCAAAGACCACGTCGAGAAGGGCGACTACCTCGTACTGCGAGTAGTGCCGCACTGCCTCAACGAGGAATCGATAGAGTACACCGGCGACGACCTCAACGTGAAGGACTTCGCCATCACAGAGCACATCTATCCCTCGCTGCTCAACTGTGCCGACCAAACCGACATCTCAAATACCACGCCCACGACGCTTAAGGCCGACGAACTCAAGGGCAAGATCGTAGCCATAGGCGAATACGAACTCACCCTCGGCGACGATATCACAGGCTCGCCCGAAGAAGGATTCTCGGGCACAGGCCACGTAGAATGGAACCCGCTCGACACGAAGTTCATGGTGGCCGTGAAGTTCGAGAATCTGAAGATCAACAACCAGAACGTCGTCGTCGCAGGCAATGCCAAGAGCTATCCGGCCGAAAAGATGTCGGAAGACGATGTCATTGAGACTCTCTTCTCGGAATGGGGCGTCGACAACCTCCTCACCGACACCAGTATACCTTATGCCGACAAGCTGCAAGGCCTCACGAGCGAGAACGCACGCAGTCTGGCCAAAGAACTGAACATTGCCGACTACTACACTTATTATAAGTTCGGCAAAGGGTCGCTCAACACACTGCGAGGAGCGTCGGTAGACGACCTCCACCTGCCCGTCTGCATCGACGACCTCTACAACGACTCGCCCGTCGACATACAAATTGCCGACATGACGTTCACCCCCACCTATGCCACGATGAACCTCATCGGCGAGTTCGTGACAAACAGCGACGTCATAGAGAACGAGGTGCTCATCTTCGGAGCGCCATTCCTCTGCATGAGCCCTGACCGTCTCCTGCCCGAGACGGGCAACCTATGCCTGCTGGCCGACTTCAAGGTGAAAGACCCCGACAGCGGCTACACTTGCAACTTCATAGCGCCGAAAGACTTGAAACAGCCTACCGAGGGCTGCTACGTCTCGTGGATCAACGATGAGTTCGGGCGCCTGCAGCTGCACGTAGAAATGGAAATCCCTGACCTCAAGAAAGAGGTCAACGGCAAGGCCACCGACCAGCTGCCTATACTTACCGTACGTGCAGAAATAAACGATTGGGACCACTGGATAGGCAGCGCCACGATGGACGCCTTCCAGAGCGAGGACCTGCCCGGCTACTCGTTCCAGCCTGGACATGTGCTCATCGACCACGACAACAAAGCCAACGAGCTCAACTTCTCGCTGCCAAAAGACTACAGCTTCACGACAGCCGGCATCACAGATATCGAGGAGTTCCAAGGCCTTTACATGAAGGACCTCTACGTAGCCATCCCCGACTTCATCGAATCGGAGTCGGCCGGAGGTGAGGTCACCGATGCCGAGACGGGCGAGAAGACCGAAGTCAAGGTGGAGGAGAAGCGCATCAAGTTCGTGCTCAACCACCTCTACTTCGACCAAAACAAGGACTTCACATGCAAGGCCAGCCTCAACACGGCCGACGTCCTCAAGGCCGAGACCAACGAGTTGGGCGGCTGGGCTATCTCGCTCGATGAGATTTACGTTAACGTTCTCCAGAGCCAGCTCGGACATACGGGCTTCCGAGGCAAGTTCTCAGTGCCTCTGCTCAAGGACAACGAGGGCGAGCGGGCACGCATCAACTACGACGGCTATGTCGACGGCGCCGACAAAGCCGAAGGCAAGACGTGGATCTTCAAAACATCGCAGGACGTAGACCTCAGCCTCGACTTCTTCCTGGCCGAAGCAACCTTCGAGAAAGAGCAAACCTACTTCCTCGTAGAGAAACCTGAGAACGAAGACACGCGCGTGGAACTCTGCCTCGGCGGTAAGATAAGCTTGAGCAGCAGCCTGACCTCAAACATCGATGGCGCTGCCTCTACGGCCCTCAACTTCTTCATACCCGGCATAAAGTTCGACCGCATGCGGTTGGCCAACTGCGAGCGCTGGAAGTCCGACATCGACAAGAGCCAAGCCGCGCAGTATGAGGCATGGCTCAAGGAATGGGGCGGCGAGAAAGACAAGGACACTCGCACCATGGTTAGCGACGACCGGAAAGTGCATTTCGACATCGGCAAGTGGTCGTTTGCCTCGCCAAAGAAGAAGATGGGCGGCCTCGACTTCAACATCACCAAGTTCAGCCTTAACACCGACAACATAGCTGATAAGCAAGTGGGCCTCGACATTGGCGGCGACCTGCTCATCCTCGATGGTAAGATAGCCTTCGGCACCACGGTATCAGTGCTTGCAAAAGTCGATTGGAGCAAGAAGGAATTAAAGTACGATACGACTAAATTCCACGAAGCACACATCAAGGCCGACTTCGCAAAGGTGGGAGGCATCACGCTCGAGGGAAAGCTCGTCGTCGACGATGACTCTAACCACAAGGGCTACCGTGGCGAACTGAAGTTTGCTATGCCCGGCGACCTCTTTAAGTTCGAAGCTGCAGGCGCTTACGTCGAAGCCAAGAAGTCGGCTGACGTGATCAAGAAGGAGCAGGAGCGCAAGTGGAATAAGATTAAGGACAACACCAAGGCCCGCACGCTCGACGACGGCACCGTCATCACCTCTGCCGACCAGATCGACATCGACGACAGCTACACCTATGCCTTCCTCGAGATTGCCGTCAACTCGTCGGCCCTCAGTAGCATACAGCCCGTCAGCATCACAGGCTTGCGCGGCGGGTTCTATATGAACTGCCGCAAGAAGGATTTCAGCACCGACTTCTCGGCCGACAACGTCGTGGAGTCTTACGGCATGGTAGGCGGCATGATAGGTCTCGACATGAGTTGCTGTGGCGAGAACGCCATCACAGCGGGCGGACAGCTCACCGTGCTCTACGACACCTTCAACGACCGCCTCTCCACCATTCGCATACGCGCCGACGTCCATGCCATCCTGGGCGAGAACAAGAAGAAGGGCCTCATCAATGCCGGCGCCACAATCACCTATCTCTGCAACGAGGAGCAAAAGTACTTCGACGTCGACGTAACCTTCGACAGTCAGGCCGATATGGACGAACAGCTTCAAGAGTTTATTGGCTCAGAGGCCTTCTCCAAACTGAAAGATGTCTCGGAGAAGAACATCGGACTCGACGAGCTCGACGCAAAGAGCGAGGACGACCACGACAAGAACAAGAATACCGACGACGACAGCAAGAAGAATGCTGAGAAGGAGAGCAGTGCCCACCTCTGCGCCGGTGTGAAGATAAATATGAACTTCCGCATCACCTGGCGTGACAACAGCGTTGACTACAAGTCGCCCAAGTGGCACATCTACATCGGTAAGCCGCAGGAGGACGAGCGCTGCCGTATGACATACATCGACTTCGCCCTCGGCAAGCGCTCCGACAAGTTTGCCATGTGGGCCACCGTCTATGCCGACGCTTATCTCTGCTTCGGCAACGAACTGCCCATGGACCATCTGCCCGAGATTCCCGACGAGATAAGCGAGTACCTGGGCATGAAGCAGAAAAACATTGACGACCAGGGCGACCTCAACGCGCAGGCCAACCAGAACCGCGTGAAGACCTTCAGCGAGTTCCAGGGCAAAGGCAACAACGGCGGCGTGATGTTCGGAGCCAAGTTCTATGGAGATATAGGTCTGAACGCCGGACTCATCTACTTCCGTTCCACAGCCATCGTGGGCGGCGACATCATGATTCAGAAGCTTAAGAAGGGAACGCGCTGCATCGGTGGCGGCGAGGCTGGAAAGAACGGATGGTACGGCACTGGACAGCTCTATGCCATGCTCAAGGGTGAACTCGGCCTCGATATCGACCTTTGGATCTATCACGGCAAGATTTCGCTAATCGACGTAGGCCTCGGCTCGCTGCTCAAGGCCGGTATGCCCAATCCTACGTGGGTCTTCGGCAAGGCCAAGGCACACTACCGGCTGCTCGGCGGACTCATCAAGGGTAGCGCCAGCATACAGCTCAAGGCTGGACAAGTGTGTACGCCTGAGTTCGCTAATCCGCTCGACGACATCAAGATTTTCGGCGACGTCACTCCCGGCTACGAAGGACAGAACGAAGGCTGGAACAAGGAGAATGCCGTCTCGTGCAACACCTACCCGCAGTTCAACACCAACATGGAGATGGGCGCCGTGCTGCCGCTGCTCGACGAGAGCCGCGCCTACGAGATGGCCGACTTCGACGAGGAGTTGACCAAGTATGCCGACAAGGCTTCGCGCTTCTACCGCTTCGTGCTGTTGCCCGACACCATCCGACTGGCTTGTTACGATGCCAATCAGACCGAGGCCAGCAAGCCCAACCCCACATTCGATGAAACAATCACTTACTCGACGAAGGACCATGAACTCTTCAACATCAACTCTGGAACGCTCGAGATAGGCAAGCTCTACCGCTTGACTCTCTCCGGCCAGGCTCAGGAGTACTATGGCGGCAAGTGGCAAGACCCGCTCTTCAACGATGCTTCTACGAATTACCAGAACAAGGCTAAGCACTGGTATCAGACCGAGAACTACTACTTCCGCACCAGCGACGTGCCGCCATCGTTCAGGGAGGACATTGCCGTATTCCACACCGATTATCGCCAGGACCTCCTGCGCCCCGTCTTCGCTCTGCGCCGCTCGCGCTGGAACGTCGATAAGTTCGACGACCCTGATGCGCCCATTACACTCCGCCTTGAAGTGCGCAACACGCGCAAGAAGATTGGTTGGGAGACGCCCGACAAGGTGATGGACAACCTTCAGTCGGACCACGGCTTCTACGAAGACTACCAACAGTGGCAGGCGCTCTACCAGCAGTGCTACGACGATCAGTACGCGGCATGGAAAGAGGCCAACAAGGATGCCCTCACAGGCTTTACCGTTGAAGAGACGACTCGCGAGGACTACCTCGACTACAAGGGCATCAGCACCATGTTCGATGTCAACACTTTCAAGCCGTTCCACGTAGAGATAATAGAAGAAATCAAAGATCATAAGCTCGAAGGCGCCTTAGAACTGGGCAGCCTCACCGAACTGACGGAAATCGTGGAGCTTCCGGCCAAAGCTACCCTAAGCACACAGGCTATCCAAATGGCAGAGAGGAACACCACGACCATCATGACTGCCGGTGCCATCGCTAATACTTCAGTTCTCAATACTACCAACCTCAACACGTCAAGCCTCAATACCTCTGCCATTCGGAGTTCGGCAGCCACGACCTCGGCCCTGCGCTCGGCCACCATCAGCGGTCCCGCGCCAGACCTCTTCGTCCTTTGGGCGCCCGACACCGTCCTCACGCGTACCTCGGCAACCAGAGCCACTACGAGCACAACAAGCACAATGATGACCAGAGCCAAGGAAGCCGCCGACACCGAAGCAACGACTACAACTACTCGGTCGACATCGTCCTCGGCAACCGTTCAGCGGATAACGTCTGACTCTAACGGTATCTCTCGTGCACGTTCATCCTCCTCATCGGCTACCACAACGACCAATGATGGAACGGTTGTCGAGTACCACGAAACAAGCGGGAAACTCTTAGAACAGGCTGCCCAGTTTGTCAAGTCGCAAGAGCAAGACGAGGAAGAGCAGCAGGCTCAGGTAGCATCATACGTCACCGGAAGACTCCCAGGCGCTGTTAAGGTCGCGGACTCCGACGACAGCAATGAGGCAAAGATCTTGGAAGGAGTCGTATATGAGGGTGCTACCTCCGGCAGCTCTGGCAGCTCGCATTATATTGGTACGCTATCGATGCAAAAGACCGTCATCTACGACGCCGCCTCTGGCAAATACCTCTGCATCTGGGGCGACTACGACAAGTACCTCAATGCGCCTAAGTTCACCTTCGACAACAGCGCCTGCCCGGGACTCGGACAAGAGCCGAACCGCGACGCTTACGCCACTCGTGACTATGAGACGGCCTGCTACAGCATCGAGCTTGAGGAGGTGAAGGTCAACAACGACTTCATATTCCTGCGTACCAAGGCGCCCATCTCAGATGATATCTTCAAGACTGTGACTTACGGCTACAACCAGTTCCGCATCAGCCTCAACCGTATCTACAAGAAACGCTACGACGACTTCCTCAAGAACGTAGACCAACTCATTGAGACGCAGAAAACCCGCAAGGCAGAGCTCACTGACGCTACTATGGGTGATGCCGAAATGAGCAGCACCTCATCCTTTGAGGTTGGCGACGGCACCGAAGCTAAGGATGCCATAGGCCAGTACATTGACGAGCTCGTAGAACAGGCCGTTGAGGATGAGATGAGCGTGCAGCAGCTCAAGATGAAGACTACGCTCAAGGATTTCTCTGAGTGCCTATACGAACGCACAGGCTGGATACCTGGTCCTGAGCGCAACAGCTTCCTCGAGACCGTCAAGAACGATCCCGACGGCACCTACGGGCCAAATATCTACACCCACCTCACCGACATCACATATAAGAAACAGCCGCCGACCACCGACAAGCAGATCGTCAGTGACAAAGCCTATCGAACCGACCCATACCTCTACATGGCCTACGTCGGTAATTGGGCTATGCTTGGGGGCATAGAGCTACAGGGCTCTACAGGTCTGCCGCTGCGCGGCCTCACGGTGAAGTTCGGCGCCTCGGCCTACCGCCTTGGCAACCAGCAGACCATGGACGGTCTGTTGCTTTCCTCCAACGGTGGCACGTCGCTCGCAGGTGTACGTTCACAGATGATGTTCGGCAACAGCGGCGATGCCAATCACAAGTACACAGCTGCTTACCCGAGGTACAACGAGTTCACAAACTATATGCTGAGAAACGTCAACATAGACTGCCGCACGGCAGCGGCCCTGCACGACGCCATCTATACTGTAGCACACATCTACGACCCGACCAAGCCGAAAGATGTCTACAGCAAACTCTGGAAGACTTACGACGGCATCTATGCCAACTACAGCATCGGGTACAAGAAGCTCAGCAACGGAGGTTACATCAGCGCGCTCAACAGCTTCTCGTTCCCCTATCGCCAGGTGTTCCTCATGATCTTTGCTGATTACCAGAACAACCCCGACTACAAGGATCATTCAGCCCTCTATGCCAACTACGCCAGTCTGGGCAAACTCGTCAATCCGTCACAAGATCTGCTGGCGCGTTCCAACAATCTCATATGGCGACTGCAGAAGGACGTCAGCCGTGCCGTCACCACCGAGGGCATCATCGCCGACAGCTGGGGCAGCAACGGTCGTCTCAGCTCGGGCAACAGTCCCGCCACCTTCGGCAACAACATTCAGAAGCTGAACTTCGAGATCTACCGTCAGAACTCGTTCCACACAGCCCGCAACCAAGGCGGTGCCGACAACAGTTTTGATATCTGCACATCGAAGGATTCCAAGAACAACTACTACGTGCCACAAGACATCTACCCGACGTCTATCAACTACTACTACCTACCAGAAAATGACATTCAAAGCAACGATGGTCAAGGAAACAGTCTATAAGAGAGCACTTCTTCTGCTTTGGTTACTCTTGCCGACGGCGCTCTACGCCCAAAGCCTACCTACAGACACGGTAGGCGGTGAGCGCCGGCAGCCGCAGGCCTTCAGCATCTATGTGCTGGCCCGCAGCTACGGCGACAGCGTCGTCGTGCGCTGGGCGCCCGACGACTATGTGCCCTGGAAGTTCCTCAACGCTTATGGCTATATGGTCGAGCGCATCCGCCGCGGCGATTTCAGCAGCGACACGTTGGCCACCTTCGTACATCCTCTCTCGCGCAACCAGTTCATGCAGCGCTTCGCGCCTGAGGACTCCATCGCCGGCGCCGCTGTGCAGCTCATCTTCGGCCATGGCAAGAAGCCCACCGAGACCGATGCCGAGCCAGACTCGCCCGGTTCTATCGTGGAGCTGCGCGACGAGCAGCAGACCCTCTACGGCTTTGCCATGCTCATTGCCGAGCAGCGCGCCGACCTTGCCGAGGCGATGGGTCTGCGCTACGTCGACCGCACGGCACGGGCCGGCGAGAGCTATGACTATGTCGTGCGTCCGCTGGTGCCCGACAGCATTCTTGAAGTGCACGCCGGCATAGCCACTAACGTCACCATCAAGCCTTTCACGCCGCAAGCCTTCAATCCCGTCATCACCGATTCCGTAGTGCCCCTACGAAACGTCATCCTCTCCTGGCCTGCCGACACACACACCCTTTTCGACGTCGAGCGGCGCGACGGCGAGCGGGGCGAATGGCATCGCCTCAACGAGGCACCTTACCTCGCCTCGCAGTCCGATGCCACCCTCAGCGATTCGCTCTTCCACTTCACAGATGAAGTGCCCGAGCTCGGAACCTACGACTACCGCCTGCGAGCCTACGATGCTTTCGGCGACCGCACGGCACCCAGCCAGCCCCACCGCGTCGTCGTGCCCGACCTCGTGCCGCCCTCCATCCCCGTGCTCGACCACATCGACATCCTGCGCCCCGACAGCCTTGAGCTCGCCCGCATCGTATGGCATAAGGATACGCTCGAGGAAGATTTCGTAGGCTTCCTGCCACTCTACTACCACCCGACGCTCACCTTCGGACAGTGGATGCCGCTCATCGATCAGCCCCTCGCTGCCACCGACACCGTATGCACCGTCAACGTCACGGGCCTGCAGACAGGCATGCTCGCCATAGCGGCCTACGACAGCGCTGGTAACGCCGGCACCTCGTTGCCAATGACGCTCAGGATTTCCGACATCGAGCCGCCATCCATCCCCGAAGGTCTTAATGCCGTGGTCTCGCCGACTGGGCGCGTCACCCTTCGCTGGCATCCCTCGCCCGACAAGGATATAATGGAGTATGAGATATGGAAAGCCAACGCCCTCAACCATGAGTTCGCGCGCATCACTCCCAAGGATTTGCGCGACACCACCTTCATCGACACCATCTCGGTGCGAGCCAATCAGAAGTTCATCTACTACAAGGTCAAAACCGTAGACTGGAGCGGCAACGGTTCAGAGTTTTCCGAGGCCATCGCCGTGCCCATCCCCGACTTCTCGCAGCCGGCACCCTGCCGTGCCGACAGCGTCGACGTCAACACCGAGCGCATACAGATATGGTGGCTCGCCTCTGCCGAGGTCAGCGCCAAGACCCACCGCGTGCTGCGGCGCCTAAAAGGCGATACGGCCTGGACGCTCATCGCCACCGTCGATGCCGACTCGCTCGGGCCTGACCATCGCTTTCTCATGGAGGACCGCCCGCCCTACGTTCAGGACCGTCGCTACTACTATGCCTGCGAGACCATCAGCCGCATGGGCGTCTCGTCGGGACTGAGCCTGCAGCAGTCGTTCCTCTTCCGCGGGCCGCAGATCCTCGATGTCGACCTCAAACTCATGGTCACCTACGACCGTCGCTCGGGCGAGACGCGCCTGGCTTGGGAGACTGGCGGCATCCCCACCGAGGCCGACTGCTACTATGCCATCTATCGTAAGGCCAAAGACCAACCGGAGTTCAAGTTCCTCACCTCTGTCAAGCGCGACACGTCCACCCACACCGACTATCTCCAGCGCCCAGGCGTTGAGGCCGACTACTACGTCAAGATAATCTTCCGCGATGGCCGCCAGAGCAAGCCCTCCAACATCGTTACGGTGAAAGGGATTAGAGATTAGGGATTAGAGAATAGAGTTTGAATGTTCAACGTTGAATTATGCGCAAACATCTTTCATCATACATCGTCCATTGCACGTTGCTCATCGCTATCATGATTGGCGCTACGTCGTGTGCCGACCTCTTCGATATGGATCCCGCCATCATGCCTTCTACGATGACCCTGGAGACGCATGAGGTGACGCTTATGGTGGGCGACTCGTGTGTTATTAAGCCTGTCTTTTCGCCTGAGGACCTGAGTAACAACACTGTATACTGGATGAGCGCCAACCCGGAGATTGCTTCCTTCGTCACGGCAGATTCGCTTTTAGCTGTAAGCCCCGGCACTACCGAAGCCATCGCTATCTCCGTGACAGACTACAATAAGCTCGACACCTGCCTCGTCAACGTCATTGAGCGTTGGGCGCTGCCCGAAGAGGACTTTCCGCACGAGACCATCGTCTATGCCAACGTTCGCGTCCATGGCGAACCCTTGTCAGACGATGACGTCCTCGCCGCCTTCGTAGGGGGCGAAGTACGGGGTATAGGTCAGATGTTTGAGATGGGCGGCCACAGCGTCATGCGCATTCGCATCGCCGGCGACTTCGTAGAGCCCGACGAGATGGAGCAGCAGTCCGTGGCTTTCCGCGTCTATAGCAAGCGGCGCCACCTCGTCGAGACCTTCCCACAATGGATTTACTTCGATGGTGAGAGTCACGGTACGCCATCGCAGCCAATGCTTCTTGAAATACAATAGTCTTCCACACTTTCCCGCCCTATGAAAAAGCTTCCTATATTCTCCCTCTGCTCGCTGCTGGTCCTGCTCATCTTGGCCGGCTGCACCCTCATGCTCGAAGAATATGCCGTGCCCGAGGAAGAGCAGGGCTTCGACGAGCCCGTGACTGTTGAGGGTGAGTATGGCAGTATAACTTATCAGTACAACGAAGGCGTCCTGCCCGTGACGCGCACTATTCAGGAGTACATCACCCGCGTGGAGGACGACTCCATAATTTATTTCAGCTCCGACATTCCCGGCAAGTGGCTGCCGGTAAGAGGCAGCCTGCTGGCTGCCGGCTGCACTCGAATGCTGCCTGAGGGCTTGAACCATCGGGTGCTGTCTGTTGATAAAGTAGGAAATGAGTTTAGGGTGATAGCAACAATGGTTAGCCGACAGGAGGTTTACAAAGAGTTGGAGATTAATTTCGACTATGATTACCAAGCACCGGACCTTCCTGTATATGACAGTCTTTATTTAGATAGCGCTGGCATTGACATTGAAGATTTAGGAACTACAGACTTCGGTCTCGTTGACGAAGTTTACGGCAATCCTGATGATAGTCCGAGATATGTTCGCACACGTTCTGATTCTTACAAAGATACAGTTACAATAAATCACACCTTCAACTTTGAGTTTCCAAGAGCCGAATTTACTGTCAAGCATACGCTCAAGCAGACGATTCATTACGAAGAGAATTTGACTCTGAACACGAAGAAACAATACAATATTGATTATTCTGAGACAGAGCTGATGGTGGTCCTGAGTATTCCTGGAACTATTGCAGGCGGAGCCATTGTAAACTCTAATTCAACAAATGATCCTCGTGAACTTGCTAAATGGATTCAAGAGTTAGAGAAAATCAAGACAGGGAAGCCTGTTAAGAAAACACCTAAGATAGCCAAGCTACGCTGCCCCTTGCCAGTGCCCGTCCCGATTGTTGCCATCTTTGAGTTCAGTGGCAATATATCAATAGATGGAGCAATATATGGTGGCTTTAAAGCTAAAATTACACACGCCAAGGTTAAGGAGGGTTATGAATATTGGGGATATCAGGATAAGAAGTATCCCATCCATGAAAAACTTGAAGATGCAAAATTCAATCTCGAAAAGCTAAACTTTGGCGGTCAACTGACAGCCTCGTTTGGTTTCCGGGTAGGTGCTGGAATAGAAATTCCTGGCATAGGTGTCGGAGCTACCGTTGGCCTTGGTTTTTCAGCTGGGGCTGAAATGAGGTACGAGCCTAATTTCCTAAATTTCGATCGTGGTGATGTCATTGTCGATGACGAAAAGAACTACTTAAAATTGTTCGTTGATTTCAAAGGAGATGTCCGAGTTTATATCAGCCCATTAGGCTTTACTGTTTTTGACGCGAATACGGTCCTTTACAACAAACGAATTGCAGAACAGCCTTTCTATTTCTCGCCCCGTATTGATACAAAGAAGACGAAAGGGACTTTCGCCGTCGTTAAAGTGCCTGATGAGACTCTGGGCGAGAGGAGTGTGATAAGATACAACAATACCATCAACTTTGAGAAGCTGTATACCTTCGATACATATTGGAATAAGAAGAACACTTTTCCAAGGCTTAGGGTATATCTTGGCAATGGCTATGATGGGCAATATGTAGACTTTAAGACAACAGGAGGAACGTCAGGCTCTGGTGAACAAATAGCATCGGCCAGCAAGGATTTCACCTTCACTTTCACTCAGGATGATATTCCAAACTCTGAGATGATGCTCACATGCGTGCCTTGTCTCTATGACGATTTGGAAAAGACAACAACCGAATTCCGACAGCATTCAATGTCTTACGGCTTGCAGAAGCCAAAGATCACATACTACAAATATGGACAAACAAGAGGTGCCGCAGTAGAAGACTTGTATGCCGAGGCAAAAGCGCAAGGCGCTGAAGAATATGAGAGCTTCAAAGAAGAATTTGAATATACATTCGGCCCTGAATGGCAAACGGCAGGCAAATTCTTCTACAGCCTGTGGTTCCGCTTCAAGTTCGAGAATGCTCCCTTCATCAAAGAATGGGGCTTCGATGTCGAAATCCTTCGCGACAACAATAAAGAGCACCAGCTGCTGTCGAAGCGTGTTCCTGTAGCCACGAATCTGGCCGGTTCGATGTACTCTGGCACGAAGAAACTTCTCTGCGAATTCATTACCAACTATAAGTCTACGAAAGCTGGAGGCGACTGTATGCTGATTCGTTTGCGTCCATATTCCGTTAATCTTATTGGGGAGGAAACTACTCACGCATGGACTGCTTGGAAAGATGTCTATATGAATGTCAACAAAACCGACAAAGACGATGTTGAGACTTTCTCCTCAAACTTCTGATTATATTATTGTGTAGCATAAATCCTTTATAACATAGCAAAAGGGTACGTCTGGAGTGAGCTGCGATAGAATCGCAGCAGAAGAGACGGGAAGAGACGACTGACGAGAATAAACGAGGTGATAATGAAAAAATCCGCAACTTTTTTGGAGGTTGCGGATTTTTATGTACTTTTGCAGCAGAAAAA
>FLNY01003729.1_pt1 | contig 22632 bp, 10 predicted proteins | sample 1140381 | NCBI WGS metagenome assembly FLNY01 (sample SAMEA3878172, study PRJEB12797) | bioreactor metagenome | biome: Moose rumen | place: Sweden | collected 2011-10
GTGCTTTGCTCTTTCAGCTGGTTCTTCCATTTCGTGATTAGATTGGGATGGACTTCGTACTTCTTGCTCAACTCACTCAATGTCAGTTTCTCTTGTAGTGCTTCCATGGCGACTTTCGCCTTGAACTCCGCCGTGAACTTCCGGCGGCTCCTTGTCTTCGTGTTGGTCATCTTTTTTCCCTTTCGTTTGTGCAAAAATAACCACTTTAACCTTTGGTTTAAATTTTGGGGAGCATTATAAGATTATGAGCTTATGAGATTATGAATTTCTAATCTTATAAACTTCTAAGCTTCTAAACTTATAAACTTCTAAACTTCTAAACTTCTAAGCTTCTAAACTTCTAAGCTTCTAAGCTTCTAAACTTCTAAGCTTCTAAACTTCTAATCTTATAAACTTCTAAACTTCTAAGCTTATAAACTTCTAAACTTCTAATCTTCTAAACTTATAAACTTCTAAACTTCTAAGCTTCTAAACTTATAAACTTCTAAACTTCTAAGCTTCTAAACTTCTAAGCTTCTAATCTTCTAATCTAAAATGGAGCCTCATCATTCATTCGGGATGGTTTGCGGCGTTCTCCTGCGTTGAAGTTGGAGTTCGGGGAAAATTGTGCCGGCTGGTCGTTGTTGCCGATAGCATTATTATCGGAACCAAAACTCTTGGTGTAATCTTGTTCAAGGTCTTCAAAGCGCGCATATTGTCCCACGAAACGCAGCTCTACATCGCCGAGTTTGCCGTTACGGTGTTTTGCGATGTTGATGACGGCTTTCCCTTTTGTTGATGAATGGTCTTCGTCTTCGCTAAGTCCATAATATTCAGGACGATAAATAAATATAACCATATCAGCATCCTGCTCAATGGCGCCTGATTCACGAAGGTCGGAGAGAATAGGCTTTTTTGAGCCGGGGCGAGACTCGACGCTACGGGAAAGCTGCGAAAGTGCCAAGACAGGGATGTTCAACTCTTTTGCCAAGCTCTTCAACGAGCGTGAGATATTGCTTATTTCCTGCTCGCGGTTGCCGTTTTTGTCGGTCTTCGCTGTCATAAGTTGCAGATAATCAATGAAAATCATCTGAATGTCATGCTGTTGCTTAAGTCGGCGGCATTTTGCCCTGAGGTCGAAGACCGAGAGCTGTGGCGTGTCGTCTATAAAGAGTTTCGCGTTAATGAGAGGCGACACTTTGGTGTTAAGTTGTTGCCATTCATATTCGGCAAGCTGTCCGGAACGCAGTTTGTCGGCAGTCAATGATGTCTCCGAAGATATCAGACGGGTGACGAGCTGCACTGACGACATCTCAAGCGAGAAGAAAGCGATTGGTTTGTTGAAATCCACGGCGGCATTGCGAGCCATATTGAGTGCGAATGCTGTCTTACCCATACTCGGGCGCGCCGCGAGGATGATGAGGTCTGATTTCTGCCACCCTTGTGTGATGCGGTCAAGCTCGGTGTAGCCCGAAGGCACGCCGCGAAGGGCTGAGCCGGCGTTTTTAGCCTTCTCGATGTCTTCTATGGCGAGTTTCACAAGGTCGGGCATCTGGTCGTAGTTGCGGCGCAGGTTGTTCTCGCTTATCTGGAACAGCTTATTCTCGGCGGTGTCAAGCAAATCAAACACGTCGGCGGAGTCCTCGTAAGCGTCTTTTATCGTCTCTGAAGAAATCTGGATAAGCTGGCGTTGAATATATTTCTGCAAGATGATTCTTGAGTGATACTCAATATTTGCTGATGACACTACGCGGTTTGTCAGCTGTGAGATGTGATACGGGCCACCCACGGCATCAAGGTCGCCGGTCGATTTGAGGTGATTCGTAACCGTAAGAATGTCAACAGGTTCCGACTTGGTGAACAAATCTTTGATGGCGGCGAATATTATCTGATGCGCCTCTTTGTAGAACACCTCCGGCGACAAAATGTCAATCACGGCGTTCACAGCCTCTTTCTCGAGCATGAGCGCACCCAGCACGACCTCCTCCAAATCAACGGCTTGAGGCGGTATTCTTCCTTGGTTGTTAAGCACATCCGCACCGGAAACCGCAGACTGTGACCTGACCAAATTCGATTTTTTTATGCTTTCATTATTCATACCGCAAAAGTAAAAATAATGATGATTTGTTTATAAGATGTTGATAACTTTTTTGATTTTTTAATGTGCAAACTGATGATATATCTCGCGCAAAGCTTGGTTTTCTGCCTCTAAATCATTGGTAATCAACACTCTATCCATGATATTATCACTGAATGCGTTTAAAAGTATGCGACTGTGCTCGAAGAGTTTTTTGTCAGGGAAAATGCTTTCATACACATTTTGCAATGAGAAATCCCTTTTTACCTTCTCATGATGAAAATCCGATTGTTGCAGCACGTCTCTGAGATTTAATATTTTATAATTCAACTCCTTGGAATCCAATAAATTATATTTCTGTAATGATGCCGTGACGTTTTGCGTGGCAAAGCATACGACGCGTTCGAAACCGGCAAGACGCTCAGTTAGGATGTCGAGGCCTTCCCTCCATTCTGACAGGTTTTCAAGGCAATTCCAGTTGTATATCTTATCGAAGGTGCCGTTATTTGAGAGTATTGATAACCCTATGATGAATTCGGTATAAGGCTTGTCGCCGTCGAATAAAGGCACAGCCGGACGATAGAACAGCAGATTGAGGAATGCCGTTGACTGATTTTTATTGCCTAAAAGCTCGTAAAGCGGCTTATAATCAATGGTATAAGGATTGCCGGCCTCGTTTGGGACATCTTTCCAGCAATAACCGTGAAATTCACATCTGTACGGTGTATCACATTGATTCCCAATAGGTATCTTTGGCGAATGAGGCTGTTTTATTATATCTTTGAAATGAGCGATATTCCGGGATATTTTATCCTGATATTGTTCGGCATATTCTTTAACAGATTGAAACACAAAGAGTTGTGATAAGTCTAACTCACCATGTCTGATATAATCGGCGTTGACATACATCAGTTGAATGTCGGATATAGGCACGTTGCAGCCTTTGAGAACATAGTATTGCAAGGCGGCGTCATTCATGTAAGTTGGGCTTATGCTGAGCGAGCTTTTCACTTCTATCGCGCGCCATTTATCGCCGTCGCGGACAATGATGTCGAGCATGATAAGAGTGTCATCATATTGAAAGACAGCCTCATACATCACGTTGACGGCGGGATTGGAGATGTTTTTGAGTGTCTCCGCCGCTTTTTGGGCAAACTGCGACGGAGTACCCGGACTCATGTTGATTCCGCCGGGAAAAACTTGTTGCGCGAGAATCCCAACATCGGTGCCGCGTTTGAATTTAGCACGCTGCTCCATGCTGAGCCTGTCGCGTAAAAAAGGCCTGTTTTTGAACAGATACAAGGCTTTCTCACACTGTTCGCCTTTGATGTATGTCGATTTTGACAGGATATGCATATTATTGAATATTAGGAAGTTGCAATATGTTTTTCTTCGCGAAGAAGGTCATTGAGATGCCTCTTGCGAGCATGAAACCGAGAAAGGCTGTCCAGAGACCGTGGTTGCCGTAAGCCGGCATCAAAAAATACCACATCGGCAGGAAAACAAAGATGGATGAGATGATCATGGTGTCGCGTATTGCCTTGGAAGCCGTGGCGCCGATATAAATGCCGTCCCACAGGAAAGCTGCGAATGTGATGACAGGAATCAGTGCCATATATATATAATAAGGTCGAATCTGTTCAAGGATTGCGGGTTGGTCGGAGATGATTTTCACGAAAGTGGTAGGGAAGAGGGCGTATAAAATGGCGAAAGGCACGCAGATGTAGGCACCCCATTTGAAAAGATGCGACACCACGCTACGTAGATTCTCGGCATCGCGGGCACCGATAAACTTTCCCACCAGAGCCTCTCCCGCGTATGCGAAGCCATCCGTGAAATAAGAGAAGATATAAAAGAACTGAAGCAGTATCATATTGACACCCAGTATGTTATCACCAAGTTTCGCTGATTGGTCGGTAAAAAAAGCAATGGTCAACACTAAAAGTATGCTTCTTATCATCAAATCGGCATTGACCTTAAAAAATCGTTTTAACTTATTGATATTCAATAAAGTATAGATATTGATTTTAATCAGGTAACTTTTATATTTGACAAAAAGGAAAACCAAGGCGGTTATCAGTCCGCAATATTGCGCTATCACAGTGCCGAGAGCGACGCCCACGACATCTTGGTGCATCGTCACGACGAAGAAGATGCTGAAAAATATGTTCAACACATTGATTATTATAGCGATAGTCATTGGGATTTTGGTGTTTTGCATGCCGATGAACCAACCGTTGAGGCAGTAAAGCACCATGTTTGCCGGAGCCGCCCAGATTCTGACAAAGAAATAAGTGATTGCGAGGTTTTTCACGTCATCGCTGCCATCAAGCAGAGCCATGCTAAGATGTGCGATGGGTTTTTGAGTACATAATATTAATAGGAATGCCAAAATCGCTATTGTCATTGAGCGATAAAGCGAGTAGCTGACTTCAGAAGAGTCGTTTGCTCCGTATGACTGGGCAGTGAAACCGGTAGTTCCGGCTCGAAGGAAGCTGAAAAACGAGTACAGCACGCTGAAAATGGTTCCTCCGAGTGCAATGGCGCCAATATAGACAGGAGAGCTGAGGTGTCCCATCAGCATCATGTCAACCAAGCCAAGCAACGGAATTGTTATGTTGCTGATAATGTTTGGGATTGCCAATTTAAGAATAGAGCGATTCATTCAAAAAAAATTTATGCAAAATTAAAAAATATTGTGCGATGTATTATTTTTTTTTATAAATTTGCACTGTCAAAATTGTTGTTGTGGAAATGTGTGGAATCATTCCACACATTTCCACAGCACAAAAGACAAGAAAACGAGTGTTAGTATCATTAAAATTATTGGTTATCAATTATTTAACAAAAAAATTATCAATTAAAGTCATTTGGCACGATTTTGGTGTCAGATAATTAGTGTTAGCATTGTCTAATTTTAAATTTATAAACAAATGAAAAAAGCATTAACAATTGTATCGGTCGCATTGGTAGCATTAGTATTAAGCTCATGCGTTGAGAGTTCAAAGAAGTATCAGACATTACTTGCAGAGAAGGAATCTCTTGCTGTTGAAAATCAGAACATGGAGAATGAATTCAATGCAGCTATGGGTCTCATCAATGAGCTTGAGAATAATCTCCAGGCGATTCGCGATGAAATGGGTGTTCTCGTCGTACAGAAAGAAGGAACAGACAGAGATCAGGTCGTTTCAGAACTCATCCAGATCAAGGAAGTCATGACTGAAAACCGCAATCGTTTGGATTCATTGAGCAATGCCTTGGAGAAATCCAACAGGAACAATGCCAACTTGCGCGCTTACGTCAAGAAACTTGAGGCACAGCTTGTTGAGAAGGAACAGATGATTGCCGACCTTATGGCACAAGTGTCAGAGAAAGATGGTCAAATCAATGTCCTCAACACACAGGTTGCAAATCTTAACAGAGATCTTGACAGTGCTAACAACAGGATTGAGAATCTCAACAATGAGAAGACAGCTCAGATTAACGAGATGAACGCTGTTTACTATGTAAACGGTAACGCAAAGGATTTGAAAGCCAAAGGCGTGATTCTCAACACAAAGAAGGTGCTGCAGAACAACGTTCCCACAAGAGAGTTCACAAAGGCTGACATGCGTGACCTCAAAACAGTGGTGTTCGACTCGAAGAAGGCTGTTGTCCTCTCAACACATCCTGCTGATTCTTACAACCTCGTCAAAGGTGTTGACGCTGACGGTAAGAAGATTGTGACACTTGAAATAACAAATCCAGAGATGTTCTGGAAAGTGACTAAATATTTGGTTGTATTAACCAAGTAATTTTTCTGCTCGTTTTCAATATTTACGGAAATCCGGTGCTGCCTGGCATCGGATTTCCAATTTTTTTTGTAAAAAATGTCACTCATAACGATAAAATATATATTTTTGCAAAACGAGTAGAAGTTTTGATATGTCGAAAAGTATATTGATTGTTGACGATGACGTTGCGTTTGGCGTTATGCTCAAGACTTGGTTCCAAAAGAAGGAGTGGGAGACGACCCTCGCCGGCACTTTGGACAAGGCTTTGCAATTGTCAAAAAGCAACCGTTATGATTTGATTTTGAGCGACTTGCGTCTTCCGGACGGTGACGGGATTCTTTTTCTCAACTATTTGCGCGAGAAAAAGATAATGACACCTTTTATTATTATGACAGGCTACGCTGATGTGCAGACAGCCGTCAATGCCATTAAGCTTGGAGCTTTCGACTATCTGAAAAAACCAATAGTGCCGGAGGTGCTGGAGCAGAAAATAGAACTTGCGCTGAAACAGCAGAACACCTCAAAAAATGAGGCTACACCGAAGAGAAACAACACCGAGCCGGCTATGGTGAGGGGGAAAAGTCCTGTGATACAAAGGGTTTACACACATGTGGCATTGGTCGCCCCGACAAAGATGTCGGTACTTATCATAGGCGAAAGCGGTACGGGGAAAGAATATATCGCGCGCATGATTCACGAACAAAGCGGGCGCAAGAACAAGCCGTTCATCGCCGTTGACTGTGGCAGTTTGTCGATGGAGCTCGCCCCGTCGGAGCTGTTCGGTCACATAAAAGGCTCGTTTACCTCAGCAATAGCTGACAAAAGAGGGGTTTTCGTCGAGGCTAATGGCGGCACGGTGTTCCTCGACGAGGTCGGAAACTTGCCGTACGAGGTGCAGAAACAGTTACTTCGCGCTCTTCAAGAGCAGAAGGTGAGACCGGTGGGCTCGGCACAGGATATCAATGTTGATGTGAGGATTGTCACGGCAACGAATGAAGACCTCGAAAAAGCCATCGAAGAAGGACGTTTCCGTCAGGATTTATACCACAGAATCAATGAGTTCTCTATAGAAGTGCCGCCATTACGCGACAGAATTGACGATTTGGAGGAGTTTGCGAATTATTTTCTTGTCCAGGCCAACGAAGAGCTTGGAAAAGACGTCAAGAGCATATCGTCAGAGGCCTTGGAGCTGTTGATGCGCCATCGTTGGGACGGCAATTTGCGTGAACTTAGAAATGTGATTCGCAGAGCCACTTTATTTGCTGAAAATCAAGAGATTACAGCGGATAATATACCTGTGTTGAAGGAAAGGACACAAAAAGTCGCAGAAGCTGATGACTTGTCTTTACAGCCGGGCGATGAGAAGACACAGATACTGTCGGCGTTGAGGCGGGCGAGAGGCAACAAGACTGTGGCTGCCAAACTGCTTCAAATCGACCGTAAGACGCTGTATAACAAGATGCATCTGTACGGCATTGATCTTAATTGAACTCAGGGTACAATTCATAAAACTTATTCTCGAAAGTGCGGACGCGATTAAGTGATTTGCGTGTCCAGTCGAGGCGTATCTCCTGTTTCTCCTCTTCGTTCAGATGCCAGTCAATAGAGCTTTTGTGCAGCCGTTGTGTAAGGGTGTACATCAGCAAGGCCGCGGAAACACTGATATTGAAGCTCTCCGTGAAGCCGTGCATCGGAATTTGTACGTACATGTCGGAATGTGAGAGTGCATAATCCGTCAGACCGGTTTTCTCGGTGCCGAAGACAACAGCGATAGGCCGGTCGATGGGGAGGGTGTCGAGAGTGTAATCGTCTTGATGCGGGCAGGTGGCTACAATCTTGTAACCTTTTGCGTGAAGATAGTTGAACGTCTCCGGAGTGTTGAACTCGTTGACATTGTATTTATGAATGTCGAGCCATTTGCTGCTACCCACGACGATATCCGGGTTGATGTCATAAACCCATTTGTTTTCGATGATATGCACATCTTGCACACCGGTCAGGTCGCAGCTGCGCAACACGGCACTGGCGTTATGCGACTGATAGATGTCCTCAAGCACTATCGTGAGATGACGGGTGCGAAAATCAAGCACCTGTTCGAAGCGCCGTTTCCTCTCATCGGTGATGTAATTGGAGAGAAATTCGTATAATTTTTGTTCTTTTGCGTTCAAAATGAATGATTTACGTTGTGTTTTCCGTTTAAATAAAATTTTTACAAATATATTGAAAAAAATGTTCGATTGTAAAGAAAAATAGCGTAATTTTGCAGTTCGAAAAAATGTAATTACAGATATGGCAAAAGAAAATGTACAGAAAAACGAGGAACGTCTTGAACAGATTGAGTCAACGTTAGGAAAGACGGAAATGTTTATCGAGAACAACCATAAGACCATAGTGATTGCGGTAGCGGCAATTGTGATAGTGGTTTTGGCTATTTTCGGAGTGAGGAAATTCATTGTTGAGCCACGTGAGGAGGCAGCTCAGGCAGCTATATTCCGCGCCGAGCAGTATTTTGAGAACGACGATTACGCCACTGCCCTCAACGGCGACGGCGAACACGCGGGCTTCATGGATATCATCGATGAGTATGGCAGCACCAAGACAGGTAATTTAGCAAGATATTATGCCGGTGTCTGCTATCTCAACACCGGTGATTTCGACAATGCCATCAAGTATCTCGGAGCGTTCAAAGGCAAGGACCAGATTGTAAAACCTTTAGCCAGGGGAGCTATGGGCGACGCTTATTTGGAGCTTGACAACGCTGCTGAGGCGGCAAAATGCTATGAGAAAGCGTCCAAAGAGTCGAAGAACACCTTCACCAGCCCGATGTTCCTGATGAAGGCAGGCTTGGCTTATGAGATGGTTGAAGACTACCAGAAGGCCTTGGAGATGTACAAGCTCATCAAGGCTGACTATCCGAACAGCAACGAAGGTTTCAGCATAGAGAAATACATCGCCTATGTAGAGGCGAAGCTCTCTAAATGAGAATAATATATTTCGGAACACCTGAATTTGCGGCATCACAGTTAGAAGCCATATTGGCTGCCGGTTATGATGTCGCAGCCGTCGTTACCACCCCCGACCGTCCGGCGGGACGAGGCAAGCAGATGCACTCGTCAGAGGTGAAAGAGTGTGCCTTGAGGCATGGTTTACCTCTTTTGCAGCCTGAAAAGCTAAGAGATGAGGCTTTCGTGGAGCAGTTGCGTTCGTATGATGCCGACCTGTTTGTGGTGGTGGCGTTCAGAATGCTTCCTGAGGTGATATGGAGCATGCCTCCGAAAGGCACGATAAACCTTCATGCCTCGCTCTTGCCTCAATACAGAGGTGCGGCACCCATCAATCATGCTATTATCAATGGAGAGAAGGAGACGGGTTTGACGACGTTCCTGCTTGACAAGGAAATAGATACCGGAGCCATGCTTATGCAGAGAAAAGTGGCGATAAGCGAGACTATGGACGCAGGGGAGCTTCATGACATGCTGATGTATCTCGGCAACGATGTTATCGTCAAGACTATCAAGATGATAGAGGAGGGGAAGGCACAAGCGGAGAGTCAGGAGGATGTTATAGAAAAACAAAAGATGGTGTTGAAATCCGCGCCGAAGATTTTCAAAGAAGACTGCTATATCGACTGGAAAAAACCGGGGTCAGACATTTATAATTTTGTGAGAGGGTTGGCGCCATATCCCGCGGCACACGCCAAAATAAAAAATTCCGATGGTGAAATCTTGGATTTGAAGATATTCAAGACGGAATTGGCGTCAAAAACCGATGAAAATGAAGATATTTTTAGTATAAAAACCGACAAAAAAAACTATTTGGAGGTGATTTTGAAGGATTCGGCGATAAAAATTTTAAAAATACAGCAAGCCGGGAAAAAAGCCATGTCGATTGCGGAATTCCTAAGAGGAGCAAGAGTTTCAGAAGATTGGAAATTGATTTTGTAAGTTGCGTCTGAAATTTTTTTTAAAAAAAATTAAAAAAAAAGTTGCAAGTTACTGATTTTATGTTATATTTGCATCGTCAAAAATTATAAACTTTTAAAACTTACAAAATGAATAAAGCAGAATTAGTAAATGTGATGGCTGAAAAGGCATGCCTCACAAAAGTGGACGCCAAGAAGGCATTAGATGCTTTTATTTGCGCAGCAACAGAAGCAATCCGTAAAGGTGAGCGTATTTCATTGGTTGGCTTCGGCACATTGTCAACCACAAAACGTCCTGCTCGCAAAGGTCGCAACCCACAAACAGGCAAAGAAATCATGATTGCCCCTAAGACAGTTGTGAAATTCAAAGCCAGTGCTGATTTAGTAAAATAGTAGGTTTTACTATTGACAAAGAGGTCGCTCACGGGCGGCCTTTTTTTGTTTAGAACAGCGAGCGTTGTCCGCCTTTCTCCTTGAGGTTGCCGTTTTCATCTTGTTCGATGGTGCCGTTGTCGAGCATCCAGCGCACTGTCTCAAGGACTTTCTCTTCGAGATAGTTTTTGGCGAGAGAAGGCGTCTCGTAGAGAGGCACCACACGTTTTTGGAGTTCATCAAGAATCAGCCCGCTGATGTTTTTGTATTCTTCATCGTTGATATTCATCTGGTTACGTATGCTGCACACATCGCATTTGCCGCATCTTGATTTTATTTTCTCGCCGAAATAGCGCAGAAGCTGCACGCTGCGGCAGTCGGTGTCGTTGTTGACGAAGTCGATGACTGCCTGCACACGACGGGTGGCGTCATCTTTGCGGTTTTTATACACCTCGTCAGAGAGTGCGAAGTGGCGAGTGTCCTGACGTTCAGTGAGATACTGTATCTGAGGCTTGTCGCTACGTTGAATATATGTCAGGAAATTATATTTCTCCAGCTTTTTCAGGATATGTTCCACTTGTTCCACGCCGATACCGAGTTTATGGCTTATCTGCTCTTCTTTGATTTTCACGAAATCGGACAAGATGCCAGGGTAGTTTCTCAGCAGGAATTTTATCATGGCGTCGAATTCGGCGTATTCCACTTGAAAACGGTAGAGGTCCTCGCGGTTAGCTTTTATGAATATTTGAGAAGGTGCATCCATGGCTTCAGAGAGAGCTATGATACCTTCTCGTTCGATGAGTTTCAATGAGTTAAACACTTCGAGCAAAGAGAATCCGTAGTTATTGGCGAACTCGTTCATGTCGAATGGATAGTTTTGTCCGTTGCCGGCACCGACTGGAATCTGCAGGTAGTTGCCGAGGCTGTCGTATATTGTTTTTATACGGTTCAGTTCGGGGTACGACTGTTGGAGGTTCTCTTTAAGCTGTTTTATATCGCTGTCAGCGACCAGCAGGAAAGCCTCGGATGGTTTCAAGTCGCGTCCTGCGCGTCCGGCCTCTTGGAAGTAAGCTTCCAAGCTGTCGGGGAGGTCGGTATGGATGACGAGGCGCACGTCTGGTTTGTCGATGCCCATGCCGAAAGCGTTGGTTGCCACCATCACTTTGATGCGACCGTCCATCCATGTCTTCTGTCGTTCGTCGCGAATCTTGGCGTCGAGACCTGCATGATAAAACGTCGCGCTGACGCCCACCGACTGCAGCCAATCGGCTATGACCTTGGTGCGTTTCCGGCTTCGAACGTAAACGATGCCGCTGCCCGACTGCATCTTCATGAGCAGACGGTACATCAGACCGTATTTGTCGGCCACTTTGATGACGTTATAGGTGACGTTTTTGCGCTCGTAACTTGTCTGGAACACGTTTCTCTCCTTGAAGCCGAGGCGTAACTGAATGTCTTCCACAACCTTAGGCGTGGCAGTGGCTGTTAGGGCGAGGACCGGAGTGTTAGGAATGTATGGTCTGATCTCCGCAATTTTCAAATAAGGCGGGCGGAAGTCGTAACCCCATTGCGAGATACAGTGAGACTCGTCGATGGCGAGCAGGCAAACTTTCATTTTCTTTATCGTCTCGATGAAAGCGTCGGTCATCAGGCGCTCGGGGGAGACGTATAGGAATTTGATGTTGCCGAAAGCCGCTTTATTGTATGCTATTTCCACCTCGCCAGGGTGCATGCCTGAGTATATGGCGGCAGCGGGGATGTTTATTTTCTTGAGGTGCTGCACCTGGTCTTTCATGAGGGAGATGAGTGGTGTCACCACGACGCACACGCCGTCCATGGCCATCGCAGGCACTTGGAAACACACGGATTTGCCGCCGCCTGTAGGCAAAAGCGCGAGAGTGTCGTGTCCCGCCATGACGGAATCGACAATATCTTCCTGCATGGGGCGGAACGAGGGATAGCCCCAATATCTCACAAGTACCGCTCGCGTCAGCTCACTCATTTTTCTTATCTTTTTTGCAAAATTAACAATATTTTTTAAATAATTATTAACAAAGTGCAGTTTTTATAAATTTTTTTATTAATTTTGCAGGGTTTTAAATTAGGGCAATTGTATATCCACAAATAAAAGAAGAAGATGACTATGAAAGTTAGAAATTTACTGTCATTAATCGTAATATTATTTCTGTCTAACAGCGTTTTATATAGCCAAAGTGATTATGATTTCATGAATCTTAACGGCCCAGGTGTCACATGTGGTTATGGATTCGGACCAGGACTTAATGGCGATGTGATAGTTGCGCCGGCAGTCCCTTTTTATCGAACAGGAGTTCGAGAAGGCCGTCATACAATCATAACGCAGCAGGGGACAGACCCTAATACAAATAATTTACTGCAAATCATACCGGAAGGCGAGACTTCAGTTATAAGATTAGGAAACGCTGATGTCCAAAATTCTGCTCCCGGATATGCCGAAGGTATCAGATATGAATTCACTGTTGACCCTCTATATTCGGTTTTGTTAGTTAATTTTGCTGTTGTGTTTGAGGATCCGAGCCATACGTTAAATGCCCAGCCAAAATTCCGAGTCAAAATAACGGACGATCACGACAATCTTCTTGAAGATTGCACTGAATATGTTGTTACATCAACCAATGGTATTCCCGGATTTAATGACAATGGCAATATCAGATGGCGTGATTGGTCGGCCATAGGCATAGATTTGTCGCAAAAAGTCGGTCAGACGATTAGGGTGACGTTTGAGACCGAAGATTGTGCTGACGGCTCGCATTTCGGCTACGCGTATTTTGTGGTAAAAACAATACCTAACTGCATATCAGCCAAAGATTGTGGAGACGGAACTATAACATTGGTGGCTCCTGAGAGTTTCGCGAGCTATTATTGGACTACTTCAACTCACCAAAATGACGGCGCGACTACACAAGAGATAACCTGCGCAATGACGGAAGACGGTCTGTCGGCGAAATGTCACCTCACTTCATTTACAGAATGCGAGATGGATTTGCGGGCAACAGTTATTATGGATGACCCTGCCCTTAATGGTGGCGTTCAGTATTATAATGTTGAAAATCACTGTAAAGGGACTCCGTTCAATGAACATGGATTTGATATTGAAGAAAGCGAACTTACAGAAACAGGAACACATGTGTATTTCAATTCGATAATTGAATACACCGATTGCTCAAATCCGACTCATATGATACTCAGCATAGATGTTGTTGACACGATTTATGCTGAGTATCAATATGATGAGGTGTGTATAAATCAGGAGTCCTACCATAATGGTGTGTTTGATGTTGATGAATTGGAAGTTGGAACAGATACGATATCGGTAGTTCATAGCAGTGCCGGATGTTGTGACACCGTATATAGACTTGTGTTGACGGTGTGGCCCATTGAAGATACGCTTGTTCATGATACAATATGTTGGGGCGAAGATTACCATGTGAATGATAACATAATTATGACTGCTGAATATATAGCAGAATTTTTCAATCCCGGTGGAAATCTCGCCAATGAATATGTATTTACTTCTGTGCATGGCTGTGACAGTATGGCGAGTTATGATATATACCTTGCGGAAGTGTATAATGAAACTTTAGATGCAGGGGCTACATGTCAAGGTGTGCCATGGGAATCGGATGGTTTGGTGATAGATGATGTCTCAGTAGGCGACACAACTGTTTATAAGACATTCGAAGATAAATCAGTGCTGGGATGCGACAGTATAACTGTTTTTAAATTGGACGTGAGGCCGGTATATACAACTTCACTTGAGATTGATTTATGTGAAGGGGAAGATTACACACATCCCGAAGACAACAGTATAGTATTCAATGACTTGAGCGTTAATGACTCGCCCATAACGCATGAAAAGCATTACACATCGGTGGATGGTTGCGACAGCGTGCTGATGCTTACTATTAATGTTATGCCGAAGTATCACATTGTTCATGAAGAAAGCATCTTTTGGAACGGGTCGGTTGATACTATTGTTCTTGCGAATCTTAATCCACCACTTGATACACATGGATTTGACTTAGACACGATATTCAATGCATGGCCTATAGAAGATTATTATGAATATGGTGAGGAAATAACCGGCGTATTGTATGAGTGTGATAGCATGGCGGTACTACGTATATTAATATATATGGTGTACGATACAACAATCGTGGCGGATATATGTTATGGCGATGGATATGACGATTACGGTTTTAATATAACACCAAGTTCCGTTGGCACATTTAATTATATGAATCAAGGCCATACGCATCATGGTGCCGACAGTATTGTCAGATTGACGTTAAACGTCCATCCGGTAAAAAACGAGCAGTTGTCGGCAACAATCTGTGACGGCAGCAGTTATACGCAAAATGGATTTAACATTAGCCCGTCAGACTATCATTACGGGTTGAATACTTTTGTAAACCATGACGAGACACTGTATGCATGCGACAGTGTGACAACACTTGAGCTTACGGTTCTTGACGAGATTGTCGCCGACATCCATGAAACTATTTGTGACTCAATAGTTGGGCATTACGAGAACCCATATGAGATGGACATAACCGAACTTCACTATGGAATGAATGAGTTTGAAAAAACCGGCACTTCTGTTGTGAGCGGATGTGACAGTATAACAAGGCTTCATCTGAATGTAGGACGTTCGTACACAACAAATGTAAGAGGAACAGGCTGTAGATATACTACACTTGATACCTTGGGGTGGCATTTGGTATTTGATTCCGGCGAATATGACACTACAATCATGTTGCAGACAGTGAATGGATGCGATAGTATCATTAATTTCCATTTTAGCATGTATAACGCTGACAGAGTGTATGATAATCAGGAAGTTTGTTATGGAGAAGGCTATGTTGATGAAGACCATAATTTTGATTTTGATACATCCACGGAAGTGGGTCATTACATCGACACATTTTTATACGTAAATGATGATTATTATTATCCTGTTTACACATGTGACAGCTATTACATATTAAACCTTGACGTTTGGCCGTTGGCGGACACAACATTGTATGAAGAGGTGTGTGACAATCACGGATATTATCACAGGGATGAGTTCACGTATGAAGGATTCAATTTCGGGTTGCGACACGACACCTTGGTGAAGGACTCTGTGTCGCTGAGCACAATAGCACACGGCTGCGACAGTATAGTGTATCTTAACCTGCTTGTGCATCCTGTGCTGGACACAATATTCAGTGACACTATTTGCGCAAACGAAGAATATGCTTTACATGGTTTCGACGCGTCAAATGGTTTCAACATCCAAGAACCGGAAGCCTCTGACGACCCGTATTATTATGAGTTTACAACGCAATCGGTGGTGACGGGATGTGACAGCATAGTCAAACTTTATCTCACTGTCAAGCCCATACCTACTAATTATATAATGGACACGATATGTCAAGACGGGACATATCATGAAAATGGTTTTAACATCACGCCGAATGAGGCGGGCGTTTACCATGACACATTAGTCGTTGAAAACGGCGGTGCCAACGGGTGCGACAGCTTGGTATATCTGACACTCACTGTCGCTCCGGTTTATGATGAGACAATAGAGACGTTCATCGGCACGGGAGACAGCTATACAGAACACGGGTTTTCATTGATAGAACCGGAGGCCGGACATTATGAGATAGATTCCATATATCACACTGCCCTATACGAATGCGACAGTATTTGGCGTTTAAGATTATGGGTATATGAGACAAATTCAAATGTTGTTAATGCAGAGGTATGTTATGGCGACATTTATGAACATAACTGCGGAGACAGCGTTGTGTCGTATCAGCAATATCAATATGAGGAGGGAACACATATTGATATACTTCGGTTCTTGAATGTGAATCAAGTTGACAGTATTGTCACATTGAATCTCACTGTCAAGCCCATACCTATTAATTATATAATGGACACGATATGTCAGAACGGGACATATCATGAAAATGGTTTTGACATCACGCCGAATGAAGCGGGCGTTTACCATGACACATTAGTCGTTGAAAACGGTGGTGCCAACGGATGCGACAGCGTAGTATATCTGACGCTTACTGTCGCTCCGGTTTATTATGAGACAATAGAGACGTTCATCGGCACGGGAGACAGCTATACAGAACACGGGTTTTCATTGATAGAACCGGAGGCCGGACATTATGAGATAGATTCAATATATCACACTGCCCTATACGAATGCGACAGCATTTGGCATTTGAGCCTATCGGTTTATGAGACATATTCCACACATTTTGAAACATCAATATGCCAAGGTGAGGATTATGTGCACCCCAATCCTGATACCATACAGTTTATTGGTTATGAACCCGGCACATATAACAGGGAGTATCATTTCACCACAGTTCATGGAGTTGACAGCACTTTGTACCTGACTTTGAACGTATATCCTGTGTATGACAGCATCATTGATGACGATATATGTGTTGGAGAGAATTATACATTGTATAATTTTGACATATCGCAACCTGAAGTGGGTTATCATGATGAATATAACCAATATTTACAGACCATCAATAATTGCGACAGCACGGTGCATCTGCGTCTGAATGTGTGGCCTGATTATTCCCAAACAATAGACACGTTCATTGGTGCAGGGTACGACTATATCGCAAACAGCTTTGAGATAATCAACCCTTCTATAGGTGTGCACAATTATGACACCTTATTCTTTAGTGTACACGGATGCGACAGCGCCATTTCCTTGAATCTGACAGTTTATCCGACATACGCAGATTTCATACATGACTCGATTTGCTATGGCGAGGATTACTTGGAAAACGGATTTGATTATCACAACCCTGTGCCGCAGATAATATACGACACCTTGCGTTTGCTGACGGTTCATGATGTTGACAGCACGATATATCTGCAGCTTGATGTGCGTGAGGTTTATGACATGGAGATAAGCGACAGTCTGTGCCACGGCGAAGACTTCACCAAATATGATTATTTGGGATGGACAATACTACAGCCGGAAGTAGGCTCCTTTGCCAACACATTCAATCTGCAGTCAATATATGGTTGCGACAGCGTTGTTAATGTGCATCTTGATGTGTGGCCGACATTCGAGAACTACGAGTATGATTCGGTGTGCTATGGCAACATTTACGACAAGTGGGGTTTCAATATAAGTAGCGACACCTTGGCAACAGGTATGAATTACGACACATTGTATTTGGAGACGATTCATGGTTGCGACAGCATCACGTATCTTGCCCTGAAGGTGTTGCCTGTGTATGATTACGTAATCGTTGACACCATTTGTCATTTGTATGACTATCATCAGAACGGCTTCAACATCACAAGTCCTAATATGGGACTTAACCGCGACACCTTGTTCCTGCGAACCGTCAGCGACTGCGACAGCATTGTGCGTCTGGAGCTTATGGTTATGGAAAGCTACGACAGTACCATTTATGCGGATATATGCATAGGGGAGGATTACATTGAAAACAATTTCGAGTTCTTGCGTCCGACAATAGGTGTTTATATAGACTCATTGCACTTCAGTACCGGTTTGGGGTGCGACAGTGTCGTACGACTGAATCTGACAGTGCATCCGACTTACGAGACTTATATCAAAGACTCGATATGCTATGAGGAGGACTATACCTTGAATGGTTTCGAAGAGATATTCCCTCCGCTTGGCATAACATACGACACCTTGTATCTCAACAGCATATATGGTTGCGACAGCTTGGTGTATCTCGACTTGATGGTCAGCCCGACATATGTTGCGAATAACACTGTAAACATTATCGACAGCATTTGTGAAGGAGAGGATTACGATTTGTATGGATTCTATAAGACAGGCTTGTCGTCAGGCACGTATTATGACACGCTGTTGATGACGACGATTTCGGGCTGTGACAGTATTGTGGCGTTAACCCTCAAGGTGAATATGGCAAATGAAACCGTTGTTTCGGGTGAGATATGTGAGGGAGAAGATTTTACCGGTTATGACTTCAACATCATACAGCCTGAGCCTGGAGACAGGGTGTATTCGAGAGTGCTAACCAACTCGCATAACTGCGACAGCACCGTGTTCCTTGAACTTACCGTATGGCCGAACTCGAATCGTTATATCATAGATACGGTGTGCCATGGTGTTGACTATCTGCTTGACGGATTTGTGATAATACAGCCTGAGGTCGGGGTTTTCTATGATACCTTGAACCTGTACAACATGCACGGCTGTGACAGCACGGTGTTTATGAACCTTACGGTGTTGCCGGAGTTCGACACCACGTTCTATGACACCATCTGTTATGGTCAGGATTACTTGTTGCATGATTTCAACTACGTGATGCCTGAAGTAGGACATTATATCGACACCTTGTTCCTGTTGAACCAGTATGGTTGCGACAGCATTCTGTATCTTGAACTTACGGTTAATCCGGTGCATGACACCATATTCGACGACATTATTTGTCAGGGTTCAGATTATGACGACCACGGATTCCATATAACAATGCCTTGGGCAGGAAGCCATACTTATGTGGATAGTCTTAAGAATCAATACGGTTGCGACAGTATCGTCGTTTTGAACCTCTCAGTGACAGGATGGGCTGACACGCTGCTGACAGTGTCGATTTGCGAAGGCGATGATTATATAGAAAACGGTTTCGAGTATCTGCGTCCTGAGCCGGGTATATACATCGACTCATTGCAGGTTCCGCCGGTGGTCGCATGCGACAGTATGGTTTATCTGAATCTCACAGTAAACAGGAAATCATATCGCGCGCTTAAAGACACGATTTGCTATGGCGAAGACTATACATGGCTGGGATTCAACTTCATCCAGCCAAATGTAGGAACCCATGTTGACACCCTGTTCCTGAATAATTATAATGGTTGCGACAGCATAGTGACAATGACGTTGACCGTCAATCCGATACACGATACTTTGTTTATGGACACCATCTGCGAGAACATGGACTATGTCATGCACGGCTTTGAGTACGGCGACACCCTGATGGTGGGAACCTATTACGACACCTTGTTCTTGCAGAATATCCACGGTTGCGACAGTACAGTCTATCTCGCTTTGACAGTCAACCCAGTACACGACACTTTGTTCATGGACACCATCTGTGAGAATATGAACTACGCTATGCACGGCTTCAAGTACGATGACACATTAACAGCCGGTCTGCATCTCGACACCTTGTTCTTAAGTAACATCTACGGTTGCGATAGTACAGTCTATCTCGCTTTGACCGTCAATCCGGTACATGAAATACAATTCATGGATACCATCTGTGAAGGCATGCCATACGACAGCCTCGGCTTCGCATACGGTGACACATTGATGACGGGAGATTATTATGACATCTTGTTCTTGAATAACATTTACGGTTGCGACAGCATAGTGACAATAACGTTGACCGTCAATCCGGTACATGAAATCCAGTTCATGGACACCATCTGCGAGAACATGGACTACGCCATGCACGGCTTCGAGTACGGCGACACCTTGACCGCCGGATTACATCTCGATACCTTGTTCCTGCAAAACATCTATGGTTGCGACAGTACTGTGTATCTCGCTTTGACCGTCAATCCGATACATGACACCTTGTTCATGGACACCATCTGCGAGAATATGGACTACGCTATGCACGGCTTCAAGTACGATGACACATTAACAGCCGGTCTGCATCTCGATACCTTGTTCTTGCAGAATATCTACGGTTGCGACAGTACAGTCTATCTTGCTTTGACAGTCAATCCGATACACGACACCTTGTTCAGAGACACCATCTGTGAGAATATGGACTATGTCATGCACGGCTTCGAGTACGGCGACACCTTGACCGCCGGATTGCATCTCGACACCTTGTTCCTGCAAAACATCTATGGTTGCGACAGTACAGTCTATCTCGCTTTGACAGTCAATCCGATACACGACACCTTGTTCAGAGACACCATCTGCGGGAATATGGACTACGCCATGCACGGCTTCGAGTACGGCGACACCTTGACCGCCGGATTGCATCTCGACACCTTGTTCTTGCAGAATATCTATGGTTGTGACAGTACGGTTTACCTTGAATTGACAGTCAACCCGGTACACGACACTTTGTTCATTGACACCATCTGCGAGAATATGGACTATGTCATGCACGGCTTCGAGTATGGTGACACCTTGCTGATGGGAACTTATTACGATACCTTGTTCCTGCAAAACATCTATGGTTGTGACAGTACTGTGTATCTTGAATTGACCGTCAATCCGGTGCATGACACTTTGTTCATGGACACCATCTGCGAGAATATGGACTACGCCATGCACGGCTTCGAGTACGGCGACACCTTGACCGCCGGATTACATCTCGATACCTTGTTCCTGCAAAACATCTATGGTTGCGACAGTACTGTGTATCTCGCTTTGACCGTCAACCCGATACATGACACCTTGTTCATGGACACCATCTGCGAGAACATGGACTACGCCATGCACGGCTTCGAGTACGGCGATACGTTAACTGCGGGTCTGCATCTTGACACCTTGTTCCTGCAAAACATCTATGGTTGCGACAGTACTGTGTATCTCGCTTTGACCGTCAACCCGATACATGACACCTTGTTCATGGACACCATCTGCGAGAACATGGACTACGCCATGCACGGCTTCGAGTACGGCGATACGTTAACTGCGGGTCTGCATCTCGATACCTTGTTCCTGCAAAACATCTATGGTTGCGACAGTACTGTGTATCTCGCTTTGACCGTCAATCCGGTGCATGACACTTTGTTCAGAGACACCATCTGCGAGAACATGGACTACGCCATGCACGGCTTCGAGTACGGCGACACCTTGACCGCCGGATTACATCTCGATACCTTGTTCCTGCAAAACATCTATGGTTGCGACAGTACTGTGTATCTCGCTTTGACCGTCAACCCGATACATGACACCTTGTTCATGGACACCATCTGCGAGAATATGGACTACGCCATGCACGGCTTCGAGTACGGCGATACGTTAACTGCGGGTCTGCATCTCGACACCTTGTTCTTGAGTAACATTTACGGTTGCGACAGTACGGTCTATCTTGCTTTGACCGTCAATCCGATACACGACACCTTGTTCAGAGACACCATCTGCGGGAATATGGACTACGCCATGCACGGCTTCGTATATGGTGACACGTTAACCGCCGGATTGCATCTCGACACCTTGTTCTTGCAGAATATCTATGGTTGTGACAGTACGGTTTATCTTGAATTGACAGTCAACCCGATACATGACACTTTGTTCATTGACACCATCTGCGAGAATATGGACTACGCCATGCACGGCTTCGAGTACGGCGATACGTTAACTGCGGGTCTGCATCTCGATACCTTGTTCCTGCAAAACATCTATGGTTGCGACAGTACTGTGTATCTTGCTTTGACCGTCAATCCGATACATGACACCTTGTTCAGAGACACCATCTGTGAGAATATGGACTACGCCATGCACGGCTTCGTATATGGTGATACGTTAACTGCGGGTTTGCATCTTGACACCTTGTTCTTGCAGAATATCTATGGATGCGATAGTACAGTCTATCTCGCTTTGACCATCAACCCGATACATGACACTTTGTTCATTGACACCATCTGCGAGAACATGGACTACGCCATGCACGGCTTCGAGTACGGCGACACCTTGACCGCCGGATTGCATCTCGACACCTTGTTCCTGCAAAACATCTACGGTTGCGACAGTACAGTGTATCTCGCTCTGACCGTCAATCCGATACATGACACCTTGTTCATGGACACCATCTGTGAGAATATGGACTATGTCATGCACGGCTTCGAGTACGGTGACACCTTGGTGATGGGAACTTATTACGATACCTTGTTCCTGCAGAATATCTACGGTTGCGACAGTACTGTGTATCTCGCTTTGACCGTCAATCCGATACACGACACTTTGTTCAGAGACACCATCTGTGAGAATATGGACTACGCCATGCACGGCTTCGTATATGGTGATACGTTAACAGCCGGATTGCATCTCGACACCTTGTTCTTGCATAACATCTATGGTTGCAACAGTACTATTTATCTTGAATTGACAGTCAACCCGGTACACGAAATACAGTTCATAGATACCATCTGTGAAGGCATGTCATACGACAGCCTCGGCTTCGCATACGGCGACACCTTGATGATGGGAGATTATTATGACACCTTGTTCCTGCAAAATATCTACGGTTGCGACAGTACTGTGTATCTCGCTTTGACCGTCAATCCGATACACGACACCTTGTTCATGGACACCATCTGTCAAGGCATGCCATACGACAGCCTCGGCTTCGCATATGGTGATACGTTAACTGCGGGTCTGCATCTCGACACCTTGTTCTTGCAGAATATCTACGGTTGCGACAGTACTGTGTATCTTGCTTTGACCGTCAATCCGATACACGACACCTTGTTCA
>FLNY01004861.1_pt1 | contig 22560 bp, 28 predicted proteins | sample 1140381 | NCBI WGS metagenome assembly FLNY01 (sample SAMEA3878172, study PRJEB12797) | bioreactor metagenome | biome: Moose rumen | place: Sweden | collected 2011-10
GATTTATCGCTGGATTCGTCCAGAACCGTCGCCGCCTGCCAGTTTGTTCACTTCGTCTTCGCTAACCATGTTGTAGTCACCGATGATTGAGTGCTTCAAGCAAGATGCAGCAACTGCCCAGTTGATTGAATCCTGAGTGTTCATGCCTTTGAGCTGTGAGTGGATGAGACCACCACCGAATGAGTCACCACCACCTACGCGGTCAACAATCCACATCTCGTATTTCTTTGAGAATGCGTAGTCTTTGTCGTCAACATAGAGGAGAGCCTGCCAGTCGTTGCGGTTAGCGTTGATTGAAGAGCGGAGAGTGATTGCGACTTTTTTGAAGCCGAATTTCTCTTTGAGCTGGCGAGCAACTGAAACATAACCGTCGTTGTTCAAAGTTCCCTTTGTTGTGTCAGTTCCTTCTGATTTGATTCCGAATACATCGTTTGCGTCGTCCTCGTTAGAGATACAAACATCGATGTATTTACAGATTTCTGTCATAGCTTTGCGGGCTTCGTCTTTTGTCCAGAGCTTTCCGCGGTAGTTCAAGTCACAAGAAGTTGTGATGCCCATTTCGCGAGCTGTTTTACAAGCTTCGATACAAGCAGTTACCATGTTTGGTCCCAAAGCCGGTGTGATTCCTGTGATGTGGAACCATTTTGCGTCCTTAAGGATTTCTTTCCAGTTGAATTCTTCTGGTTTAGCGAGCTGAATTGAAGAGCCTGCGCGGTCGTAGATACATTTTGAGCCACGCTGAGAAGCGCCTTTCTCGTTGTAGTAGATACCAACGCGTGGACCACCACGAACGATATATTCTGTGTGAACGCCGTATTTGCGGAGTGAGTTTACAGCTGCCTGACCGATTTCGTGTGTCGGGAGTTTTGTAACGAAGTATGACTCGTTGCCATAGTTAGCGAGAGAAACAGAAACATTTGCCTCACCGCCACCGAAAGTTGTTGTCATTGAGTCAACCTGCACGAAACGATAGTAATCAGCCGGCTGGATGCGAAGCATCAATTCACCAAAAGTAACTACTTTTGCCATTTTTAATCTCCTATTTTCCGGCACAAACGCCGTTTTTTGAAAAATAATTGCTCCAATTTTACCCTAAAACTCTAAAATCTGCAATATGAACTTTTTATATTTAAAATCAAATAAAGTCCCGAATAATATTCAAAAAGAAAGAAAAGGGTGATAGAATAAAAAATATGGAATGGTTTGAAAAAGAAGATTTTTGGAATAATTATGGCCCGATTATGTTTGACGCAGGGCGCTGGGCAGAAGGTCCGACTGTGGCCGACAGCGTTTGCAAAATCGCAGGGCTTGGCAAGGGCTCAAAAATCTTAGATGCTGGTTGCGGTCCTGGCCGCATTTCAGTGGAGCTTGCGGTCAGAGGTCTTGAAGTCACAGGCGTCGATTTAATTCAATCAGAGCTTGATGCCGCAGCCGAAAGTGCGACTGACGAGGGCGTTGATTTGGAGCTTATTAAGGCAGATTTAAGGACCTTCACAAGCGAAAAAAAATTTGACTGTGCCATAAATCTTTATACATCCTTCGGATATTGCGACACAATCGATGAAGATGCCCAGATTTTAAAATCCATTTACAATTCACTTCGTGACGGAGGATTTTTCATTCTCGAAAATATCAGCCGGGAAATTGCAATCAAGGATTTTACCGAAGGCGAGTGGTTTGAAAGAGCCGGAAAAACCGTTCTCACAGATTTTAGCGTCGTTGGGGCTTGGGAAGGTCTTCGCTCCCGTTGGATTTTAATCGACAATGAAACTGGCGAGCGTATTGAGCACGAATTTATACAGCGACTTTACTCTGCCGTTGAGCTGAAACGCATTCTGCTTGGGCTAGGCTTTAAATCAGTCGAAATTTATGGGGATTTTGACTTTTCTCCATATAATCAAAATGCGCGCACAATGGTGATTGTCGCAAAAAAATAATAAATCTAAAGGGGACCTCGAAAAATTGCCAAAGGCGAGTTTTTCGAAGTTCCCTAAATTGCTTTTGGGTGGGAAAAATGAAAAAATCTCTTTTTAACATATTATCTGACTCCGGAATCGAATATGAAATCGTCTCTAGTGACGGGAAAACTAAAATCTCTAAGGAAAATTCTTCTAATCCTGAAATCACTTCTCTCGTTTTTGACAGCCGCCAGGTAAAACCCGGCTCGCTCTTTTTTGCCCTTCCTGGCACTCACACTACGGGCAATGTCTTTATTCCGAAGGCAATCGAAAATGGAGCAAGTGCGGTGGTGTTTGAGGTAGGGAGCGACGGCGAAGCCGGCAAAACTCTCGAGGAGAGTTTTGAGCGAGTCTCGGTGAAGGCTATGCCTGAGCCGCATCCAAATTCCAAAACCCCTGTCTTCATCCGTGTTGAGGATGCCCGCAAGGTGATGGCGCCGCTTTCTGCAAGTTTTTATGACAATCCTTCTTCAAAGCTTGCCGTTATCGGAGTCACTGGAACGGAAGGAAAATCCTCGACAGTTTCTTTTGTATGGCAGCTTTTACGGCTTAGCGGTCACAAGGCGGGCTTTATTTCTACCGTGCAATATTCTCTTGGAGACGAAGCGATTGCAAATCCTGAGCATCAGACGACACCTGAAGCTACGATAATTCAGCGGCAGCTTTACGAAATGGTTGAAAATGGCTGCGAATATGCCGTAGTCGAAACATCGAGCCACGGACTTTCACCGATTCTAAATCGAACCGGAAATCTTTTGTTTGACTGCGGAATTTTTATGAATGTCACCCTTGAGCATCTTGAATTCCACGGAACTTTCGAGCAATACAGGGACGACAAGGCAAATCTTTTCAGAAAACTGGACGAGCACAATCACGAAAAGACAATTCTCGGAAAAAAAGTAAAAGTTCCTTCGTTTGGAATCGTAAATCTTGAGGACGAAAGCGCAGAATATTTTATAAAGGCGACAAAACAGCCTGTTTTAGGTTTTACGACCGAAGGAAAGGCCGGAAAATCTAGCGGCGAAGGAGCGGAGGCGTCTCCACTTCCAAAAATTCCTGACTCAATTCCTGTTCTCCTTGCCCGTAACATAGCCTCTGCCCGCTTCGGGCTTACATTCGATATGACAGAACCTCATGTAATCGATAAAAATGCGAAGCCCCTGCCGCCAAAGGTCTTTCATGTAAAATCTAGTCTTCCCGGAGCCTTCAACACCTACAATCTTATGGCGGCAATTGAAGCCGTAAGCCGTCTTACAGAAAAGCCCATCGAAGAAATCGCTTCTCTCGTTGAAAAACTCACGCCTGTAAAAGGCAGGATGACCGTAATCGACAAAGGACAGCCTTTTGAGCTTATCGTAGACTACGCCCACACGCCATCGAGCTTCGAGACGATTTTCCCGCCACTTCGCCGTCGCTGCTCTGGAAAAATGATTGCCCTCTTCGGAAGTGGCGGGGAGCGCGACACAAAAAAACGCCCCCTTCAGGGCGAAATTGCAGCCCGCTTCTGTGACATCGTGATTCTGACCGATGAAGACCCGCGAGGAGAAGACAGCGTTGAGCTTTTAAAAGACATTGCCGTCGGAGCAGAAAAGTCTGGCAAGATTCTGGATAAAGATTTGTTCATCACGCCGGACAGACCAACTGCCATCAGGCAAGCCTTTAAAATGGCAGGAAAAGACGATATCGTTCTTCTGCTCGGAAAAGCCCACGAAAACAGCATAATCTACAAAGACAGGGTTATGCCTTATGACGAAATTAAAGAGGCCGAAAAAGCACTTGGAGAAATGAATTATGGAAATTAAAGATTACACTCACTATGTTCAGTATTACGAGACCGACAAAATGGGAATTACCCATCATTCAAATTACATCCGCTGGATGGAAGAAGCCAGAGTCGATTTTTTAAAGCAAATCGGATGGGACTACGCCCGTCTTGAATCAGAAGGAATAATCTCACCGGTAGTGGGCGTAAACTGCAAATACAAGCACTCAACAACCTTTTCAGACACAGTAACGATTCATGTTTCAATCGAAGAATACACCGGGGTGAAACTAAAAATCAAATATCAGATGAAAAACGAAAAAGGCGAATCAGTCTGCGAAGGAAACAGCGAGCATTGCTTCGTAAGCGCTGACAACAAAATCATCTCCATAAAGCGGGACTACCCTAAGTTTCACGAGGTTTTGGAGGAATTAAAGTTATCAGGTCTTTAGCCCTGTCATTTGCCAGCTCGCGAATAGCCGGAACAGGAATTATTCAGCACAAGCCGCTCGTGCCACGGTTAAATCTTGCACAACAGTAATCAAATCGTAATTATTCATTATATTTCTCCAATGAATTTATTTGTGAAGACCTAAAGATTGATTCTCTAGGTCTTCATACCCGAACAAGTATTTAAGAAACGAAGTCTTTATAAACAATATTCGGGATTTGTAATAAAAAATTGCGATTTTTTTTCTGCAGAAGTTTGCCTTTGTTCATCAAATTCAGGGGCATTTTTCTGTCATAGTATTTTCCCATCATCACCAGGCAGATTTTCACCTTCAAGCAATTTTTCACTTTCTTTCAGCAATTCACCTCTGTAACCGTTATATAAATATTCCAATGCCTGAACATAACAGAACATCTCTGGAAGGCAATATTCTTCTGCAATTTTATGAGATTCTTCTGGCAGACCATAAAAAGCCTCTGCTATTGCTCCAGCCATTGCAGCCTGAGTGTCACTGTCCGCGCCAAGACTTACCGCAAGACGGACTGCATCTTCATAAGACTCTGATTCAAGGAAACATTTGATTGCCTGCGGCAAACTTCCCTGACAAGTGACATCCCACATATATTTTGGACGAATCTCATCAATAGTAAAATTCAAATCATAATAATTTTTCTCTACATGATTTTTTATCTCTGATTTTGAAGCCCCGTTTTTTGCAAGCCATACACATTCTGCTTCGCAACATCCGCCCTTAATTCCTTCGGGGTGGTTGTGAGTGACTTCAGTAACCGCAAGTGCAAAACGGTGACAGTCTTCCATAGTTTTTGCCGCAAAAGCGACAGGACTAACCCTCATTGCGGCACCGTTTCCAAAACTATTATAAGCCCTGGGATTGTCATTCCAAATCCAGTTTCTGAAAGTTCCGCCATAGCGGGCATATTTCACCTTTCTGCCAAATTCTTGCATTGATGCTACAGCATTTTCTCCCAGTCTGGAAAAATCATTTCTGCTATTCCAGACAGCTTTTGCAATTGCCATAGTCATAATGCTGTCATCTGTTGCCTCTGACGAATCATTAAAAAGCTCAAAATCTTTTGATTTAAAGGCATTACGAAGTAAAGTATTTTTAGATTCAAAACGAGAGCCGATTATATCGCCCAAAATTGCACCTACCATCTTTTTATCCCTTTTCCTTTTTCGTGTACACTGAAAAATGCAGTCCGCTTTAAGTGAGTTTTATGAATCATTATAAACTTAAAAAATTATACTTGACTATGGGCTTTTCGGATAATCTACGGAAAATTCTAGACACCAAAAATATAGAAGTAAAAGAACTTTATCTTGGAGCTGGACTTAGCAAAAATCACTGGCAAAGTCTTAAGCCGTCAGGCAATCGTTTTTGCATTTTCTCCTGATATTTGAAGTGCTGGAATAAGTCGGGTACGAACAACAACCTTCTTCTGCTTGTCCATAAAACAAAAAATCTGCTTTCTGCTATAATACCCTCATGCTGATTTTTGCGAGCGGACGAACAGACATTCCTGCCTTTTACTCAGAGTGGTTCATGAACCGAATCCGCGCTGGCTTTGTGGATGTGCGAAATCCCTACTACGGAGAGCAAGTCGCGCGCTACAAACTCACCCGCGATGTCGTGGACTGCATCGTTTTCTGCACGAAAAATCCCGCGCCTATGCTGCCCTACCTTGATGAGCTGAAATCCTTCGGGCTTGGCCTGTATTTTTTCGTGACGATTACGCCCTACGAAAAGGATGTCGAGCCTAATGTTCCCCCAAAAAGCGAGGTTATGGATTCTTTCATTGAATTGAGCAAAAGTCTGGGAAAAGAAAGGGTCTGCTGGAGATACGACCCCATCTTCACCGACGAAAAATATTCCGTTTCTTACCATATAAAAGCCTTCCGTCAAATGGCAGAAAAGCTGCGTGGCTCCACTGACCGCTGCATCATCAGTTTTATCGACCTCTACCAGAAAACAAAGAAAAATTTCCCAGGCGTAAAAGAAGTCTCCGAAAACGACCAGAAATTCCTGGCCTCATCACTTTCACGAATCGCATTTGAAAACGGAATCAAAATTGAATCCTGTGCCGAAAAACTCGATTTAACATCATGCGGAGTAGAGCAGGGGGCCTGTGTTTCCAGAGAAATCGTCGAAAAAGCGGCCGGAATTCACCTTTTGCCCAAAATCGGCCTTTCCGTCCTCAGAAAACACTGCATCTGCCTCCCGACAAACGACATCGGAGCCTACAACTCATGTCCCCACTTGTGCAAGTACTGCTACGCAAACTATGATGCCCGCCTTGTGGAAAAAAATCGGGCACTGCACAATCCTGACTCCACCTTCATTTTAGGCGAATCAAAAGAAGGCGACATCATAAAAAACGCAAAGCAAAAATCCTTCCGTGACGAGCAGCTTTTTTTGTTCTGAAAAGGTCTTCTAACAAGCCAGGTCAATTTCCAGAAGAATAGGCGTGTGGTCCTGGCGAGGGCCTGAGTCAATCATCTCTGACTTTTTAATCTGCTCTTTGATACGGTCGCTGACGAGAAAATAGTCAATCCGCCAGCCGGAATTGTTAATCTTCGAAGTCTTGATTCGCTGACCCCACCAGGAATAAATATCCTTTACATCACCATGCACATATCGGAAACTGTCGGTAAAGCCCCGGGCTAAAAGCTTTGTAAATCCTTCCCGCTCCTCGTCAGTAAAGCCCGCCGAAAAATGATTTGAAGCCGGGTTTGCAAGATCAATTTCCTTGTGGGCCACATTGAAGTCTCCGCAGGCAATCACAGGCTTTTTTGCATCCAGAGCAGAAAGATAATCCGCATAAAGCTGGTCCCACTTCTGGCGGTCAGAAAGCCTCTTAAGACCATCGCCAGAGTTTGGAGTGTAGACATTAGCAAAGTAAAAATTGTCGAAGTCAAGGACAAGCAGGCGGCCCTCATCGTCCATTGTGTCAGGCGCACCCAGTCGAGTAACTTCGCGGCGGGCAGTCAGCCCCTCCTTATAGAGAATCATCGTACCCGCATAGCTTTTTTTTGCCGGCGGAACCGAAGAAATCCACTCAATTTTATAGCCGGGGAAATAGCCTGCCAGAAGTTCAAGGTGCTTATCCGAAGGCCCCTCCGCCGGAAGCTTAGTCTCCTGAATCGCAATTATGTCAGCATTGTAGCCGCCCAGTTTTTTAAGCACCTCCTGCGAAAGTTTTGCCCTGTCCGAAGTAGAAGTTAGCGCCGCATTAATTGAATCTATGTTCCAAGAAATAAAAGTCATTTTCTGCTCCTGTTTTCTGCGGAAAGTATACTGGATTTTGGAAAAAGTTTCAGCAGTCTAATTTCTATACAATTAATTGAATGAAATTTTACTATTTTGCATTGCACAGAATCAGCTTCATTCACTTTTCCTGTCTCAAAAACATAAGTAATCTGAATAATTTCCCTATCATTATTTTTGAAACTGTTTCTTGTTGTGTAAAAACGGGCGTGAAAAGAATAAAGACTATCAGATTCAAAATGAAAAGTATCTGGTATCTTATCTTTATGAGTAAATTTTGCATCATTAAAGACAAAGCCGACATATTTTATATCACCAGAATTCGGAGCAACAATAAATGATGAATAAAGCCGCTTATCAATATCATTTACACTTCTGATATAGCTTCCATAATTATTGATTATGATGGGAATTATAAGTTAATCAAAGCCTTCATTATTTCGCAAAGAATATATTTTTGCCGGATTTTCAATAACTAACCTTGTCCTTATCAGCGGAAGGAAAAAGCTAGTCAGTGAAACTATTATCGCCACCAAGGAAAACAGCAAACTGATTATTCCAATAACTGTAGAACTTTTTTTGGAGTATCTTTTGAGATTTATTTTTTCCATATTTAAAGGACGATTCTTTTTCATAATGGCTCTTCTTGCATCTGTCTGAATTATAAAACAAAAAATGGCTAGTGCAAAGTTACTGTTTATTAAAGAGGGAGCAAAAATCAACGCTGGACCGCTGTATATGGTGGGTCTGACCGCTGCAGTCAAATTTTATATAAATCCACTCGCAAAGTCCGCAGATTATGTGATGGGGAATGTCTGCAAGATAGCCAATCAGAACGCCTGCAAAAATCAGAAGGGCAAGTGCGTGAGAAAAGTTGCTTACATAACTGGCAAGAGCCATGTAGCCGCAGACAGAAAGACACATGGCAACAAAACCAAAGCCGCCAGAATAAAAAAGATTTTTGTCAGTGTCATTTTGATTCCTCCATTTTTGCTTTATTGTACACAAATATTAGCACCGGCTAACAGAAGCTTCGGGGAGATTTTGGGGGGAGGAGGGAGAAAATGGAGAAGTTGCAGAAGAAATATTTACGACTTAATTTCTTTTTTCCATGAATCCAAATAAAAAATAATCTTCTCAATCTTATAAATATAATGTTGCATCACGCAATATGCAGCAGGAATCGCAATAGAAAGAGAATAAGCTATAATTCTTAAAATACTATCAGAATTTACTACTTCATCAAATCCTTTTATGCTATTCATTACTATGGTGATGATGAACAAAATACCACCTACTTTTTTTCCTTCAAACATAAGTGGCATACGTTTTTTTATCAAAGCAATTCTTTCTTTCAATAAATTATGATATTTTGAAATTTCCCCAGAATTACTATTTTCAATTTCATTACAGATTTTGAATACATCATTTTTTATTTTTTCATCTGTTTCAAGAGCAGAATATAGAGTATTAACAAAATTAGGTTTTAATTTTATATAATTAACTATACTTCGAATAATTAGAAATAATAAATAACAAAAATCAAGCAGATAAAAATCATTATAAAATAAAAACAGATTTGTTTTTTATACTGATCAGTCAGATTTTTTCCTACAATAGCAGTAATCATAATTAGCAGAAAATCTATTGTTATAAAAACTAATTCCCAGGACAAAACAGATTTAATACGGCCTTTTGGATTTTCTTTACCCAGTAAAATCAATGAAGTCAATCTCTTAAATTGTTCTTTGTTCATCATTTCTTATCTCCTTAAATTTTCTTCAAAAACTTTTTCAACCTCTCCCGGTCTTCCTCAGTTTTATCACCCTTAAAATAAATCTCAACAAAGGTAACTGTGCATATCTTTTCCTGCCATACAAAAACAATTCTGATGCCAGATTGATTTCCTCTTCCTGGCAAGGAAAGACAGGCAATATTTTGTAATTAATCATCTTCCTCGCAATAAGCCCTTACCGAAGTTTCAGGTGTACGATAAAAAACAGCTTCATAATCTAAAACTTCCTTATTCTTTGCACCAATCCATGGAATATCTTTGTGCGAAAGATTTGATAATTCCGTAGCTGTTTTTCCGGCATGTTTTTCAAGTTCTGAATCAATGAATTCAAGTTCCTGAGCAGAAAGCAGTTCAAGATTTGGTTCTTTGAGGGGCAGGTATTTTGTCATGTCGTGCTTATAATACTCAGTTTTTACTTCCTCAATCAGGCCCTCTTTTACCATCTGTCTGCTAAGCTTCGCAAAGTCAATCGGGGTTGGACCAAATGTATTTTTTATATAAGACAGCCCCATAAGCTGTTTTTCATACAATTCGTAATAATCAAAATCAATAAAATAAAGCAGCTTATACAAAACTGTCTGTCCTACATTCGGTCGTGCCCCAACTTTTGCAAGAATATATAGAAAGACCTGTTTGAATTTTTCAATGTTATTTTCTGGAATGCTGATTCGAATATCTGATTGTTCGGTGATTTTTTTTGATTTTTGTATTTTGTACGAAGGTTCAACAGGCATTTTATTATCGATGATGCAAGAATAATCTACTTCAAATAATAAAGATAATTTACGAACAAGCTCCAATGGAAGTTCCACACTCCCATTTTCATATTTAATATATGATTGGCGTGAAACTCCAAGTTTTTGAGCCAACTCCTCTTGAGAAAAGCCTTTTTCCTCCCTAAGCGTTTTGATAATAGAAGTCATATTGATAGAATATATCTATTATCATGGTATGTCAAGTAAAAGTTACTGTAAGTTGTAAAGTTTTAGATACATTATCGATAGGGAAATGTATCAAAGCTGCTAAGAGCTTTGCTTTCTCCCCCCGCCGCACAAACTGCGGCAATGACAGCACGGTGACTGCATGAAAATGACGAAAATTTTCTTCAAAACCACCCCTTCGAGTGGTGAACGGCTTTTAAAAATGCGTTATAATCTCTCTTATGGAGAAAGTTGAACTTCAAAAACCGCATTTTTTCAAAATATTCTCAAAACCACTTGACACGCTCGCTACCCGCCATATAATTCTTCGGGCTTCGGGCTTCGGGCTGTAGGGGCAAAGTCTGCCCTAAAGGCAAAATCACACACATACACACCGTTTTCTTGTAACCATACGACCGTCTTCTGTTGTCGCATTCTCGGCAACAGGGGCGGTCTTTTTATTTTTAAATCATTTCATTTGGAGGAAAAAAATGAAAAGTAAGAGAGAGATTGCCCGGTCAAGTCGGGCAATGACAAAAGGACTTGCAGCCCTTCTTATGGCACTCGCCCTTGTATTCGGCTTTGCCTCGTGCAAAACAGAGTCGGAGGAAGAAACAGTTTACCGTACCGTCACCTACAGCACGGAGCACGCCACCGCACCAGAAAAACTCACGGTAGCAGACGGCACGGCCCTTACGGCAGAGCAGCTGCCCACACTCACTGAAAGCGGCTACACTTTCGGCGGCTGGTATGACGGCGAGACAAAAGCCGAGGCCGGCTACAAAGTAACAAAAGATGTCACACTCACCGCAAAATGGACGGCAAACACCTATACCGTAACGCTGAACAACAACGGCTCAACAGTCGCAATTACTGCAACTTACGGAAAACCCCTGCCGGACCTTGAAGCCATACCGACTCTTGAAGAAAGCACATTCGGCGGCTACTACACGGAACCGTATGCAAAGGGAACAAAATTCATAGACAAGGACGGAAAGGGAATCACAGCATGGAACCTTACCGAGGACACCACCCTCTATGCTGCATGGGGCTACTCCATCACATATAAAAACACAAAGGATGTGGAGAATACGAACCCCGAAATCTACACCGGCGAAGAAACTGTAACGCTGGCGAACCTTGAAAAAGAAGGATATACCTTCAACGGCTGGTATGACGCGGAAACTGGCGGAAACAAAGTAGAAAGCATCGCGCAAGGCTCAACCGGAGCAAAAACACTTTATGCCCAGTGGACGCTCATAACCTACACAATCACTTACGAAGGTCTGAACGGAGCTGCAAACCCCAATACTGCCACAAGCTACACGGTTGAAAGCGAGACAATCACCTTGCAGAATCCGACAAGACCCGGCTACACCTTCACTGGCTGGTTTGATGCGGAGACTGGCGGAAACAAAATAGAAAGCATCGCGCAGGGCTCAACAGGAGCAAAAACTCTTTATGCACAGTGGACGGCAATCAGCGGCATCTATACAGAAAACGGTACATACTATATCGGTGTAGATGCAGAAACAGCACCCGCAGACGGAAACGGTGCGTGGTAAGAGGAGGGAGACAAATGAAATTCAATAAAATTTTTTCAATATTCGTTGTGCTGCTATTCTCGGTAGCAGCTGTGGCAACAGCGGAAAACGTTGTCACTCTCACTGAAGAGACAGAAGCTATTACACTTGCCGATGGCGACGTGCTTACAGGCACTGGTGGCGCCAACACTCACGTAACGATTGCCGACGGCGCTTCGGTGATACTCAGCGGCGTTACCATTGCTGCTACAACTTGTGACGATGACCACAAATGGGCAGGCCTCACATGTCTTGGTAATGCCACTATTACGCTTGCCGACGGTACTACTAATACCATTAAGGGCGGCCATTACTATTATCCTGGCATTTACGTGGCAGAAGGCTACACGCTAACTATTGAGGGCAACACAGGAATACTCGTTGCAAGTAGTAATGTAAATGAATATGATCAAACATACGGAGCTGGCATTGGTGGTGGTAGATCTATAGATTGCGGCAATATCACAATCAATGGCGGCGTAATAAATGCTACGGGTGGATACCAAGCTGCTGCTATAGGTGGTGGCGGATATAGCTCTTATGGCAGTATAACTATCAATGGTGGCACTATTACAGCCATAGGAGGAGAAGAATCCGCTGGCATTGGCTGCGGAAACCAAGGGCATGTACAGTACGACTACGATAGTGACGGCATGCCAATTATTAGCAACATTACAATTACTGGAGGCACCATCATTGCTACTGGTGGTGAATACTATGGCTCGGACGGTGGTGCGGGCATTGGTGTTAGTGGCACCAATGGCGAATGTGGCGATATCACTATTTCAGGTGGTAACATCAAAGCTACAGGCGGCTCTGGTGCCGCTGGCATAGGTTGCGGATATTGTGAGTATGGTTACTCTGTCTGTGGAAACATAACTATTTCGGGCGGCACAATCGAAGCCACAGGCGGTGAAGGCGCTGCGGCTATTGGTTGTGGAGATATGGACTCTGAACATGGTGGCTATGAAGGATGCAAATCTATCACTATCACATCGGACATTGCTAAGCTCCAAGCTGTAAAAGGTACGAGTGCTCTTGATTGCATAGGAAGAAGTGTAGCATCAAAATCGGCATGTGGCTCTGTAACCATCGGTGGAGTAACGTATTGGCATCAAGAATATGAGGAATACGGTTTTGTATCGGATGGAGAGTATCAGAACGGCGGCGTAGAAACGGGCGCTATCAGCGTAGAGACGTTTGTTACCTTCCCATACACCGTGGCTTACGATGCTAACGGAGGCACAGGCACAATGGAATCTACAACAATGATGGCTGGCCTGGCTAAACAGCTTACCGAATGCAGCTTCACACGCACTAATTATGTTTTTGCTGGTTGGAACACAGAATCTAAAGGCTCTGGCACGGCATACGCCGACAAGGCGGAAGTAAAAGACCTCACAACAACAGCAGGTGCCACCGTTACGCTCTACGCGCAGTGGGGGCTTACTGTTACTGCACAAGCCGACCCGTATACCTCAAGCACATACTACGCCACTTTCTATGACAGCACCACAAGTTATGTCGCCGACTGCGAGGTTTACTATGCAAGTGCCAAAGCAGACGGAACGCTCACGCTCGTAAAAGCAGACAGCAATATCGTAAAGGCTGGCGAAGGCGTAATTCTGAAGTCTGCATCCGCTACGATATCGCTTTCTGAAACCGCACAGAGCGCAAGCTACACAAGCCTTCTAACAGGCAGCGACACGGAAACTACAGTAGAAAACGCACTTGTTCTGAGCCTCGGTGAAAACGGAGTGCGGTTCTACAAGTACAGCGGTACAGTCGAAGCGAACAAAGCGTATTTGGCACAGTAGCAGACTGCGCAAGGGATTGAAGCACCTGCGAAGCAGTCCCGACCAAAGGGAGGGATGAGCCGCGTTAGACGGCGAAGTGCGAAAAGCCCGACCCGCAAAAGAAAAAAATCGCTTGTTGTAAGCGCGACAGGAGGTCGCGATTGCTAAAAGCAAATAATACCCGCGACAACTCGAAGAGTTGTCGTTACGACACGGAGGTCGCGGGTTGCGCCCAAAAACACACACCAAACAAAAATTTTCTGCCCCGCCGGGCAGAAAGGAGCGGTCAAATTCCTGTCTGTTCGTTCCCCACCACCAAAAGCAAAGACTGGTATTCCAGATTGCCGAATTAGATAATCATTTAGTTTTCAGGCAAACTTTTTTCAATCAGGCCATACAAATACAAGGCACTCTGCCCGTACAAGCCCATTGAATCATCTTCAAGAAGTTTTGCTACAGGGGATTGGTAAATGGTTTTCAACGCTTCGTCCTCAGACAAGCCTTTGTTTTTCATAAGAAGTTCCGCAACTTGAGGAATCAAAATAGTTTTTACAAGATGATGTGTGTCGGCCATTAAAATTCTCTCCAATTCACACTATCTGCAATATAACTGCTTTTGAAAGTTACGGCTTTTAATGATTCTTCAGTACAGAAGCAGATTTGGTCATTGATTTTTTCAAAACGCAATCGTTCCACTGCATCTTCTTTTCGCATAATCCCGGCAAGTACATATTCAACCGTTTCGCCAACATTGTCATTTGCAATCTTGCCAGAAACAATATCAAAACCATGCTTGAAATTCAAATCAGAGCGGCAACGGATAACCATTTCAAGCCACTCCAAGTCAGCATTTGGGTATGATTTGGTCTTTAGGAGTTTCGCAAAATCTTCATCAAACTCATAAACATTTACAACCGCATTTTCAGATTTATCAGAAAACCTGGAACGAAGTCTTGCACTGCGGACAGCCCAGCGTTCAGCCTGATTTTTTATACTTGTAGTATAAAATCCAAATCCAAAATCCCGTCCTTTTTCCTGTATGATGATTTCAGGTCTTTCTATCTGCGTATATGAACCATGGTATAAAATCATTGCTTTCTCTCCCCAAACCACTGGTCAAAGTAGTCCATAAGATATTCTTTTCCCATTCCATGCAAATCTTCATAATCGGTCTGTAAATGATTCAGCAACTTTGTATTAAAAAACTTTTCAAAAACCACAGATGAAGGGAGATTTTTATATTCAGCGTAATTTTCTATGCAATATGTTTTGAATGACAGTTCCGACATAATCTAATCTCCTCAAATAAAAAACTCAGAGTCACAAAAAAAGCAACTCTGAGTTCCATTATATCATAAGTTTTGATAAAAATTATAGTTATTTAATCAAGCTGTGATACTCCTGCAGAGATTTAACTCCACCCTCGCACTTCGTTGCTCACGTCCATTCGGATTCTATTCTAGCATTCTTTCATCCCGATTCCGAACAAGCACAATTTCGCCTTGTTCTTCTAGCCGTGCCATAATCCGTATTATTTCGTCCTGGGCAGCACGGGCGTCAATCAGGCGGATTGGTTCCATATATTCTACGTCCTCACGGAGCGAGTCTTTTCGTTCTGTAATCAAGAAGAAATTTTCTGTCCTCGTGAACCTGCGCGATTTTTTCTGTGGCAGACTTTTCCATTTTTGCACCTCCTTATGCTAAGTTAGAAACTGCATATTTTGTTTCATTTTCCATTTTATTTTCTACCGCTTCAAACGAATAGAAATTTCCGCCTTTTATTTTCTCACCAATTTCTTCCCAGATTTTTGGCATTTTTTTTCTCTTTTTCGATTTCTGAATCTGAAAAACAGAACAGAGTTTGGATTGCTTTTAAAATCTCCATAACTTCTATGTTATCACAATCGTCATAAAGAGCGTAAAGTCCTGTGAGCGTAGAAAGAGCGCCTTTTCTGTTTTCGTCAGCAGGATTTATCTGGCTAAAGGTTTTCTGCACGTCACTCCAGACAGAAGAAAGTCTTTCTTGCATTTCGCGTGCTTCTTTTTTCTGTGCCTTCTTTTTCTTTCTGGGAAGAATTTTAGCCTCATTTAGCAATGCCGCGGCTCTTTTAGGAAGCCAGTAAAATTCCATAAGGTGAAATTCCAGCTTTCCCAGTGCGCAAGATTCATCATATTTTTCTTCTAGATGTGCTAAAATCATCATGCCAAAGGTTGATGAAAGCATGGCCGTTGTTGCCATAAGCACTTTTATTGAGTTCTTTTTTCCATGCCGTCTGTTTTTTTGTTTTTTCTTTTTGATTTTCGTGTCTGGCTTTTCTTTTTCCAAAACTGAATCAAGGCTCCCGTATTTTTCTATGAAAAGATTCATAAATGTTCTTGTAATTTCCTGTGATGTTTTGTCGTCTTCCCAAGAGCCGTCTGAGCTTGAGTCCAAAGAGCCTGATTTACGCCGTGTCATAACAAGGCTGTCTGCCGCCATTCCTGGAGCAATGTTATAAAGAGCGTGATAGGTCGCTTTTTTCCAGGAAATTGGATTTTCATCTTTAGCTTCACTGTCGCTTTTTGCCTTATAATTTTGTGCGGAAAGCTTTATCTTTTCAAAAAATTCAGCTTCGGTCATTTATTTCCCCTTGTTTTCATCTTTATGTTCATCTTCACCTGCTTCAATATATTCGCGAAGGCTGGTTGTTCGGCGCGGGTGTCGCCTTATTGCTTCAAGCTGTTTTAATGCCTCTTCTATTGCAGGGTCTGTTTCCTGGAACATAGTCCGCTTTGGTGGTATAAACGCAGAAGAAAGAGCCCTCGCCAAAGAAGATCCGTTCCAGCCGTAGCCAAAAGCCTTTTTGTGTCCTTCCTCGCTGAATTGAATCGTGCAGTACAGATAGCCGCGTATTTCGTAAAAGTCAAGCTCAAAATCCGCCATGTCATCGGGAAAAAGTTTTTGCATTGCCTCAGTAAAAAGACGCGCGACAACTTCCCTGTCCCATTTTACAAGCATTTCATTGAGCAGAACGCTAAAATCCCTTAAAAATACGCCGAGTTTTGCCTTACCAACGCAAAAAGGCGGAATTGAAATCTCTGCAATCTTGGAGTCGGTCTGTTTTGGATAAAAAGAATACAAAAGATTGATGCATTTGTACTCAGATTCAATCACAAAATCTGAAAGCTTAAATCTTTCAACTAATACAGGAAACGACATTTTTCCCCCTTATTTACAAATCCATAAAAATATTTATAAAGCCAGAGCTTCCGTTAATGGTGCTTTCTATTGCAAGCGCGATTCCTGCTTTTTGTGGCAGAAGAAGATTTTGAAACAACGAAGGATACTGAACCGTTTTTATTTCTGAATAATCTGGAAGATTTGTTTTTCCGCAACAGGTAAAAGCCCTGTACAAAAGTTGTAAAACGGGCTTTGTAACAGTTTCCTGCATTTCCAGAATTTCGCCGTCCGTGAATTCGTGAAAGCCTTTTTCTTCTATTTCAGAAATCAATTGTTTTATGAGAAGATTCCTTTCTTCCGATTCGCCTACAAGCTGTTCATGCAAAAAATGAAGCGTGCGGCGATAGTAAACTGCTCCAAACAAAAGCGAATCCACTTCTACAAGAACAATTTTATTTCCCCATTTTGCAAAAGTCATTATTGTGCGGTTAGAAACAGAACGCAAAAATGATTCATAAGTGATTTTATCAAGAGAGCCTAAAGAAAAACTAAAAGAAGTTCCAAGTGCGGTGTTAAAATAGACAGGCATATCCGCAACAAGTCGCTTTGACACACTATTTAAAAATGGATCAGAAACGCTTGTGTCCTGTGTCGGTACGCTTTCTATTATGCTAAGCAAGTCTGTGATTTCATTTTTTGAGAGTTCCGCTTTTGAAGCATCGCTTTTCCCGGTATGGCAGGATTTCACAGTCATTTTTTAAATATTAAATACAAAAATTCACCCATAAAAAAACTCCTGTTTTCGGTTATATCCGAAAATTTATTATAATATTTCAAAGATTCGCAAAGCGTTACCGCCGGCGAGCTCTTCTTTGCCATTGTTACGGGTTGTAAAAAGACATTTTACAGTTGCTGAGTCAAAGCCATGTTCCTTCTTAATGCTGGCAATATCAGCAATTTCTCCAAAGTCTTTGATATGAGTAGACCCCCTAGACCGTATCAAAAGATTTTTGTAATCAGAATCTTGTTCATCACCATCTGGCAATTCAATAGAATTTTCTTCGCCCATTGGTATATCCATCATTTTTAAAAATTCCCATTTTCCTGATTTTTCCGCTAATTTCTCTTTCATATCAGAACTTGCAACATAAATCGAAAGTTTTCTAACATTTTTATCTGTTATATTTTGAAGACGGAAAAAATCATAAAGCAACAGTCCGGCGTAATATGGCTGAACATTAGAAGAACCTTCTTTTTTGTGATATTTAAATTCTATGGCAAGATTTTGAATTTTTTCGCTCTTGATATATAAATCAAGCTTTGAGGTCTTTGAAATTTTTTCGTCATTAAACAGTCCTTTTTTCTCTAAATCAATTTCATTCGGCTTTATTCCGTTTTGAGTACAAGCATAAAAGAAAAGATAGCGTATCGTGTCTTCTGAAATGGAGTCAAGGCTCTCACCGATTTTTGAAAAGCGTTCGTTCAATAAAATCGCAAAATCAATGAAAATCTTCTGTAGATTCAGTTCTTTTTCAAGTTTTTCAGGCATAATCTTCTCCTCGAAGCAAAAGTTCAGAATATTTGTTTTAGGTTAGTTTATTTCCGAAACTTTCTGCTGTCATGAGTAATTTTCCCGCGTCGGGTCGGGATTTTTTCCCGATTTTTTTTGGCGTCATTTTATACAGTTTTGCTTAACATCCATTTGCCTTTACATAATCGTTAAAATGCGTTATTATAACTTTCGGAAATATTGTAGAAATACGCAATTTTTCCGAAAGAAATGCTATGGAACGGTCTGTATATTTGGATGCGTTAAAGCGCAGGAAAGAAAATTCTCTCGTCAAAGTCATTACCGGAATCCGTCGGTGTGGCAAATCTTACCTATTGTTTACTCTTTATCATCAGTATCTGAATTCCATCGGAGTTGATGACAATCATATTATTGAGCTTGCTTTGGACGACGACTTGAACGCGCAGTACCGCAATCCGTTAGAGCTTGGAAAATATATCCGCTCGCTTATTAAAGGCAAATCAAAAATGCATTATGTTTTTTTGGACGAAATTCAGAAAGTCGCCGAGATTAAAAATCCTTATTTGCCGGACAGCGACGAAACGATTACCTTTGTCGATGTTTTGAACGGGCTTATGAAGCTTCCGAATATTGACATTTATGTAACCGGCTCAAACTCAAAAATGCTGTCTTCCGACGTTCTTACGGAATTTCGCGGTCGTGGTGACGAAATCCGCGTTCATCCGCTTTCTTTTTCAGAATTTTGCAACGGCTATAAAGGCGAAAATGCATGGCAAGAATATCTTACTTTTGGCGGAATGCCCTTCCTACTCAGTTTGAATTCACCGCAGGACAAGGCAAAATACCTGCATGATTTGTTTGATAAAATATACTTGTCTGATGTGATGACTCGGAATAAAATCCTGTCAGAAAAATCTGTCCTTGATGATTTGCTCGATTTTACGGCGTCGTCTGTAGGCTCGCTTGTGAATTCGACCACGCTCTCAAACACTTTCAAGAGCGTCAAGAAAACTAAAATTGATGACGCGACGGTTCAGACTTACCTTGATTATTTTGAGGAAGCCTTTATGGTTGAAAAGCTAAAGCGCTATGACATAAAAGGGAAAAAGCATATTGGCGCGCTTTACAAGTATTTTTATGAAGATGTGGGGCTTCGGAACGCAAGGTTGAATTTCCGCCAGCAGGAAGAAAATCACATAATGGAAAACATTGTTTTTAACGAGCTTAAAATCCGTGGCTATGATGTTGATGTGGGCGCAGTGGAATATAACTCAAAGAATTCTTCGGGGCAGAGCATCCGAACTAAGCTTGAAGTTGATTTTGTGGCAAACCGAGGGAACGAACGCATTTACATACAGGTTGCGCTCTCTGTTGCGGACGAAGAAAAGCGGCTTCAGGAAACCAATTCCTTTTCGCGCATAAAGGATTCATTTTCAAAGCTTGTGCTTGTAAAAGAGCCTATAATTCCGTGGCAGGATGAAAACGGTGTCAGGTATATGGGCATTCAGGAATGGCTAAAAGATTCGGGAATTTTTCCCGAACGCAAAGCCCCTTGATGTGATATAATTTTTGCCATGAAATTTTCCCGGCCGCTTTACATTGAATACATCCTCATTTTTATTGCGGTGATGACTTTTTCTTCCACGGCAGTTTTCAAGTCGCAGGCGATGAAGAAGTTTGACAGCCTTGACCAGAAGTTTATCGAGATTCAAAAATCGGAGCTGGATATTTCTGAGATTGAAAAAGATTGCGTTCCATACACTTACTTTGATAAAAATCTTTCGCAGAAATTCCAGTCGCTCCGTTCACTCGTGCTTTCGGACACGGGTGGCGCATTTGTGATAGAACTTTCGCAGTTTCAGAACGAAATCCATAAAAGCTAGAGAGGAATTGCATTCGGCTACGACAGTTTTCTATATTTTTCTGCGATTCTGTTTTTGATTGCGCTGGGCGTTATAATCACAAAAAAGATTTCCCAAAAGGCGGAATTTGAGCGGCGGGAAGCAATCAGCGAGGAACAGAAAAATTTAAGTCGCACCCTTCACGACGGAGTTGCACAGGATCTTGCGGCAATTAAAATCTACCACAAAAAAGGCGACGACGACAAAGCGGCATTTTACGCCGACCGTGCCTTGAGCGAAGTCCGCTACCTGATTGACTCTTCGCGCCTTGAATTTGACGAGGATTTTGAAACGCTTATCAAAAAAACGCTTGCGGCCTTTGAAGCGAATCACGAAATCAAAACGACGACAATCATCACTTCGGATTTTCTCGGAAAGCTCAAAAGTGAATCCCAGGTGGAAATACTTCACATTCTGCAGGAAGCATTGAGCAATATCGCTCGGCACGCAAACGCGACAGAAGTAAAAGTGAGAATCACCGATGTCGTGGACGAAATGCGATTTTCCATCAGCGACAACGGAAAAGGATTTTTGGAAGAGGCGGTTGAATCACAAAAATCTGATGGAAAAAACGCGCAACGCAAGCACTGGGGGCTGAACAACATCCGCGAGCGTGTTCAAAAGCTTGGTGGCACGGTGGAATTCATAAATGACGGAGGAACGACAGTTGCAATCTCAATTAAAAATCCTGTTTCTTGACGACCATGCGGGACTTCGTGACGGAATCGGCTTTCTTCTTTCTCAAAAAAATGGCAGACTGAAATTTTTCTATGCGACAAACCGCGAGGAAGGCGAAAAAATCCTGCGCAAAAATTCCGAAATCTCGCTTGCGATAATCGACTTGAATCTTGAGGACGAAAGCAAAGACGGACTTTCGGCATTAAAGGCGTTCCGAAAAATCAAGGCGGACTTAAAGGCAATCATTTTTACGATGTACGCAGACCCGATTCACATTGAACGGTCGCTAAAGGCTGGCGTTCAGGGCTATGTCACAAAAAACGCCGAGATTGAAGAGCTTGAAAACGCGATTCTGACCGTTGCCAGCGGAAAAACCTGCTTCAACAGCGCGGCAAGCCGCATCATGCAGCAGATGATTTCGCCGGATAACGTTCTGGATGAAAAATTTTCTTACATGGATTACAAGTCGCTCACAAAATCTGAGCAGGAAGTTTTCTCGCTCCTTGCGCAGAAAAAAGAAACCGACGAAATCGCAAAAATGCTTGGCAAAAAGGAAAAGACTGTCATAAATCAGCGTTCGATAATTTACCAGAAACTGAATGTTCACGACAGGCTTGAGTTGATTGAGTTCGCAAAAAATATTGGGGTGCTGTTTTGAAAACTAAAAGTCATTCTGAACGCTGTACCACGAACACACGCCGGCTATGTTCGTGTGTTTCAGAATCCATAAACTTTACCGCAAAGAGATGCCGAAATAAATTCGGCATGACACTGTTGTTTTCCGCTCTCTGCATAATCATTGCCGTTATCACAAACTTCTTCGGCTCGGTTCTGGCGCGGAACATCACGCTTCCGCTTTACCTTGATTCTGTCCTCACCCTTGCGGTAACGGCTCTGTGCGGACTTTGGGCAGGAATTGCGTGCGCAGTTCTTTCAAACGGCGCGCTCTGGATTTTTTACAACACTTCGCTTCCGTTCACGCTCTGCCATATTCTTACGGCAGTTTGCGCGTATTTCACTTTCAGAAAATACAAGATTCCGAAACAAAGCGACCGCAATAACGCAAGCGGGCATGTTCGGAATGACAAGGCACAGCTTCCAATCGGCGCGTTTTTGTGGGCAGGGCTTTGGAGCGCGATTACGAACGCAATTTCTGGCAATGTTTTGGTGAGTCTTTTATTTGCGAGCGCAACAAGCCCTAACGTGGATTCCAGCGTGCAGGGAATTTTTATCGTAGTTCCGAACCTGACTTTCGCGACATATTACGCGGGCGTTCTCACCAACCTGACCGACAAAATAATCAGCGCAGTGGTGAGTTTTGGGGTGTATAAAGCGGTAAAACAAATCAAAGTATAAAAAACGCCAGTCCCAACTTAAATAAGTCAGAACCGGCATTTTCTTATGATTGTATTCGCGAGTTTTGCACCGCAAAAATCGTTATTCATTAATTCGCTCTAGCAGATTAATGAATGGTACTCCTGGAGGCTCTTAACGCCTCCTTCGCCACCGTTTCCATTCTTTACACATTCAATACCCTTAACCGCAGCGAGCGCACCCGCGAGCGTCGTAATATACGGAACCTTATACTTCAAACAAGCCTTGCGGATTGTCTTCCTGTCCTCAGCGTAGTTGCGTTTAGCTTTTGGTGTATTGATTACCAAACAAACTTCCTTGTTCATAATACGGCAGGTCAAGGCACGCTTACGCTTGAAGCCTTGACTCAGCCGTTTTGCGGGTTG